>ERZ772816.93-NODE-93-length-94687-cov-12.010430_pt1 | contig 94687 bp, 82 predicted proteins | sample MGYA00511359_ERZ772816 | MGnify/ENA primary metagenome ERZ772816 (study PRJEB29015, sample SAMEA2737710) | human gut metagenome | biome: human gut; feature: human-associated habitat; material: faeces | place: China | collected 2012 ...
TGATCAAGCGCTGCAACGACTTTGGCGCCGGCGGCGTCTCGGTCGCCGTGGGCGAGCTTGCCGACGGCCTGTATGTCGACCTCGATACCGTGACCAAGAAGTACGACGGCCTGGACGGCACCGAGCTCGCCATTTCCGAGTCCCAGGAGCGCATGGCTTGCGCCGTCGCCGACGGTGACGTCGAGGAGTTCATGGGCTACGCCGCCGAGGAGAACCTGGAAGCGACCGTTATCGCCGAGGTTACCGCCGAGCCGCGCATGCGCATGGCATGGAACGGCGTCGCCATCGTCGACCTGTCCCGCGAGTTCCTCAACTCCAACGGTGCGCCCAAGCACCAGGCCGCCCACGTCTGCGCCCGCAGCGTGTGGCAGCCCAGCTGGGCCGGCACCACGCTTGCCGAGCGTATGACCTCGCTCGTCACCGATCTTAACGTCGCCTCCAACAAGGGCCTTTCCGAGCGCTTCGACTCCACCATCGGCGCCGCCACCGTGCTCATGCCCTTTGGCGGCAAGACGCAGCTCACCCCGAGCTCTGCCATGGTCGCCAAGTTCCCCGTGGACGGCGAGACCACCACGGCGAGCGCCATGGCATGGGGCTTCAACCCCTACCTGATGGAGGCCGACCAGTTTGCAGGTGCCTACCTGTCCGTAGTCGAGTCCATCGCCAAGCTCGTCGCCGCCGGTTTTGAGCACAAGCGCGCCTACCTCTCCTTCCAGGAGTACTTCGAGCGCCTGCGCACCGAAGCCGAGCGCTGGGGCAAGCCCATGGCAGCCGTTCTGGGTGCTCTTATGGCCCAGGTCGATCTGGGTGCCGGCGCCATCGGCGGCAAGGACTCCATGAGCGGCTCGTTTGAGGACGAGGCCGGCGAGCTCAACGTTCCGCCGACCCTCATCAGCTTCGCCGTGGCCGTGGGTCGCGCCGCCCGCGCCACATCGCCCGAGTTCAAGGGCCTGACGCACCGCGTCGTCCGCATCGCCCCCGCCACCTATGGCGAAGACTACCGCCCCGATGCCCAGCAGCTGCTCGCCGCGTTTGACGCCGTCGAGGCGCTCACCGCCACCGGCGACGCCCTGGCCATCTCCACGCCCGGCTACGGCTGCGGCGCCGAGAGCCTCTTTAAGATGTGCGTCGGCAACCAGATCGGCATCGAGCTTGCCGAGGACGTGGACGTGGAGAGCCTCTTCACCCCGCTCTACGGCAGCTTTATCGTCGAGCTCGCAGAGGATGCCGAGCTGCCCGAAGTCGCCGACGGCGTTGTCGTCGAGCCCCTGGGCACCACCGTCGAGGGCTATGTCATCGACACCGGCTCCGAGGTCATCGATCTCTCCGAGCTCCAGGAAGCCTGGGAGAGCGGCATCGAGGGCGTCTTTGCCTACCGCAGCACCAGCGAGCAGCCCGAGGCCGAGACCATTGACTATCGCGCCAAGGACATCCATGTGTACGGCGGCGCCAAGATCGCCCGCCCGCGCGTGATTATCCCCGTCTTCCCCGGCAACAACTGCGAGTACGACAGCGCCCGTGCCTTCCGCGCCGCCGGTGCCGAGGCTGACACCTTCGTGATCAACAACCTCACGCCCGAGGCCGTTGCCGAAAGCACCCACGAGCTTGCCCGTCGCATCCGCCAAAGCCAGATCGTCATGATCCCCGGCGGCTTCTCGGGCGGTGACGAGCCCGACGGCTCCGCCAAGTTCATCACGGCGTTCTTCCGCGCTCCCGAGGTCACCGAGGCAGTTCGCGACCTGCTCAAGGCCCGCGACGGCCTGATGCTGGGCATCTGCAACGGCTTCCAGGCCCTGGTCAAGCTCGGCCTGGTGCCCTACGGTGACATCGTCGACGCCACGCCCGACGCGCCCACGCTGACGTTCAACACCATCGGTCGCCACCAGAGCCGTCTGGTGCGCACCCGCATCTCGTCCAACCTGTCCCCATGGTTGTCGCAATGCAGCCTGGACGACCCCTACACCGTCGCCATCAGCCACGGCGAGGGCCGCTTTGTCGCCAATGACGAGGTGCTCGCCCAGCTAATCGCCAACGGCCAGGTCGCCACGCAATACGTGGGCGAGGACGGCAAGCCCAGCATGGATCTTTCCGTCAACCCCAACGGCTCCGCACTCGCTATCGAGGGCATCACGAGCCCCGACGGCCGCGTCCTGGGCAAGATGGGCCATGCCGAGCGTCGCGGCGACAACCTGTACCGCAACGTTCCCGAGCATGTCCCCGGCGATAAGTTCATGCCGATCTTTGAGAGCGGCGTAGCCTACTTCGCCTAAAGACGTTCCCATCGGGTACAATCCCTTCGGGTAACAACACCCGCCGCCGGCACTTCCGGTGGCGGGTTCTTTTTTGCTTCGCGCATACAGGAAGGACATCATGGAAAGCCGCAAGCCGCATCTCGCCACCCTGCCCGGACTCATTCTGGGCTGCCTTATCTGCTGTGCGCTCTGGGGATCGGCTTTCCCCTGCATCAAGATCGGTTACGAGCTCTTTGGCATTCCCGCGCACGATAGTGCCTCGCAGCTGCTCTTTGCAGGCTTGCGCTTCACACTTGCCGGCGCCCTGGTCATCGTTGGGATGAGCGCGGCGAAGCGCCGCCCACTCATCCCGCAGGCTCGCGACATCAAGCCCATCTTTGTCTTGTCGCTTTTCCAGACGATCGGGCAGTACTTCTTTTTCTACCTGGGACTCTCGCGCGCCAGCGCCATGTCGAGCTCCATCATTGAGGCCAGCGCCAACTTCCTCGCAATCCTCTTTGCCGCTCTGGCGTTTCACACCGAGAAGCTCGATACAGCCAAGGTGCTTGGCTGCGTGTTGGGCTTTGCCGGTGTAGCGCTCGTCAACCTTTCGGGCGCGGATGGCACCTTTGGCTTTGCGCTCGACGGCGAGGGCTTTATCCTGGCTTCCACCGTTGCGGGCGCCCTGTCGACCTGCCTCATTGGCATTTTCTCGCGCGAGCATGACGGCGTTTTACTCGCCGGCTGGCAGTTTTTAGTCGGCGGTCTGGTCCTTACCGCCATCGGGCTTTTGATGGGCGGCGCGCTATCCCCCACCAAAATCGTCCCCGCCATCGCGCTCATCATATATATGGCACTCATTTCCGCCGTCGCATACTCGCTGTGGTCTCGCCTGCTCGCCGTCAACCCCGTCAGCCGCGTTTCGGTCTTTGGCTTTATGAACCCGGTCTTTGGCGTAGCGCTAAGCGCGCTGCTGCTCGGCGAGGGTGCTGGCACAAGCCCCGTTACCGTCATTGTGGCCCTGTTCCTGGTCTGCGGCGGCATCATCATTGTCAACAAACCTAAACAGGCCTAACAAGCCAGGCCCTTGCATATGTCGCACCTGCAGCGGACATTCGCGTGGTCGCTTTTTCTAGCGTATCTGGACGCCGGCTTTTTTCTTCTCGTGCTTTACGCGGTAGAGCTCCGCATCGGCAGCGCGAAGCAAATCTTACCAGGTATCGACACCATCACCCATCCGTGCGTAGCCGATAGACATCCGCAACAGATACGGCACCTCGGTACGCGCGAGCTCGTCGTTGATTGCCTCGCACAGGCGCATGATGTCCTGCTCTGCTATCGCCTTTTGGAGCACTACGAACTCATCGCCGCCATAACGTGCGATAAAGCCACCAGACGCCGAGCAGACATCTTTGGGCGCGGTGGAGATGAGCTGAAGAGCGCGGTCACCCTCCACATGTCCGTAGCGATCATTAATCTGCTTAAAGCCATCAGCGTCCATCATGAGCAGATACACATCGCCCGTATGATCCGCATTCGAGAAGAGCGACAGCATATAGGTCTCAAAACGGTTTCGATTGTTGAGGCCAGTCAACGGATCGGTCGAGATCAGCTGCTCCTGGCAGACGATGTAGAGCAGCAGCATGCTAATCATTATGCCGACACAAAGCCCGGGCACCGAAAACACGACCTGAAAGGTGCCGCCCACCAGGGCCGGAATGGCGAAAAATGCCAAGGTTCGATAGATGGCCTTCTTTTGTAGACTCTCGACCCTGCGCGATTGCACAAACGCGTGCAGGGACGTATGAATAACGTAGCAGTAGCTGACGATGGGCTGGATCATATAGGCAAAGCAGCGATGATACACGCCCTGCGCATCGATATAGAACAGGGCGTGCGTCCAACAGCTCGTAAACGCCAGCACGACCACCAGCACCGTAGGCAACGTTACGAGCGCCACCTTATAGCGCGCGGTCAAAAGGCGAGAGCCCTGCACTGTCTCGGAATAGATAAACCAAATGAGGCACGCGATGGCAAAGAGCGAAAACGAAACCGCGTTGGAAATCCAGTTGGTGGCAATGCCCAGCGTGCCGTCCACACCATCCGAGAGCGTCCAGATCATATCGAATAATATTTACGCGGCAGAGGTATAGCCGAGCATGCTAAACAATAGCTGCTGGGTACTCGAGAATAAAGAGCGACGGCTTCGCGCGGCAAGCCCGATAAGAACAATCATGCAGAGCACGAATATCTCAATCTTGAGTGCCTTAACCACTAGACGCCATCCCTTCAATATCCAAGTGGCCAGAATCTCCCGATTCGGGTCTGGGCAACAAACACCCCTACCCGCAGGGGTAAGGGGAATAATAGCAGAGCGCCCGAACGTTGCTGCAAGACAGCTTTCGTTCGGGCGCTCAAGCGGCGCGAATTGCACGCCGGCATCATTGATGAATGACGATTGCTACTCGCCATCGATGTCGGTCGCGACGGCTTCCTCGATGGCCTCGACACCGGCAGGCGACAGATCCTCCTTGCCCTGACAGAACTTCTTGTCGACCCAGCCAGTAAGAATCGGAGCCATGATCGCCGTGATGATAACGGCGGTGGCGATCTGGGCGTACGCGGTGGGAGCAAGCTCGGCATAGCGCGGCGCCACCTCGGCAAGAGCAACCGGCGTGGTCATAGCCGTGCCGGCGATGGTGGAGCAAGCCACGGCGGCCTTGCCGTTACCGCCGCACAGGCGCTCGAACGCAAAGGTGATGGGGCCGACGACAAACAGCGTGACAAGGCCCAGCAAGATGCCGGAAATGCCGCCGGTGACAAAGCTCGACAGGCTCATGGACGCGCCGAGTTGAAATCCGATGACGGCAATCGCGGGATTGGTGCCGGGAACCAGCAGGTTCTTTATGAACGGGAAGAGGTTGCCCAAAACCATACCGATGACAAGCGGCAGGATGGAGCCGACGATGGTGCCCAGCGGGATGTTAGCAAGACCAGAAACGCCCAGGATGATCATGGTGACGGCGGGGCCGGCCGTAAAGAACAGGATGCCCACGGCGCCCTGCTCGGACTCATCGCCAAACTCGCCCATGATGCCCGTATAGAGCGCCATGTTGCAGAAGGTGATGCCGCCGATAATGGAGACCGAGCTCAGGCCCAAAAAGTTGTCGTTAAAGAAATACGCAACGCCCAGGCCCAGCGCGGCTGCCACCACAAGCTTAGGGATCAGTACGACGACGCCGGTCTTGATAGCGCCCGGCGTGGATTTAAAGCTGATGCCGGCACCCACGAAGAGCAGGATCGCGGCGACGATGGTATTGGAACCGCCGCGACAGGCGGCGGTAAAGAAGCCACCGATCTCGAAGACCTGCGGGCAGAAGGTATTGAGCAAAAGACCGACGATCATCGGGTAGATCATGATGTCGCCCGGGATTCGCGGTACTTTGAATTTCTTTTGCTCGTTGGCGGTCGCTTCCTGTGCCATGAAACCCCCATTTCCGTTGACGGGACACAAAAGCCCACGTCATACTTTGCTACAGTAAAGTTTGACCATGGTACCAGAAGAAGCAGACAGGCTCGGTGAGAAATTCGATTCGCAAAGTCGAGACGGTAAACGCGCCCCGCTCTTATACGAGGCTCAAAACGATATAGAGCACGATGCCCGAGACGCAGCACCACAACATCGACTTTGTCTTGATTGCCACCGCCACGACGCCGGCAGATGCGATCCAGGGAATCAAGCCCTGCCACAAGCCGGCATCGAAAGCGCCGGGGCTTATCAGGTCGTTAGCGACTAGCGCCGCAAAGGCAGCGGGCGGAATATAGCCCAAGGCCTCGGTAACGCGGAGTGAAAGCGTTCTCCCACGCAAAGCAAACGCCGGGGCAATGCGGAAAAACGCGATGGCCGCCCACGACGAAAGCCACAGGACCAAAAACTCGTTAACGGGCATCGCGAGCACCCCTTCCTTCGGCGAGGGCATCGCACACGAGCGCCGCGGCAACGCCGACGAGTACGCTTACCGGCACGGCAACATTCGTCCACCCCAAGAACTTGCATACGGCGACGGATGCCGCAGCCAAAACGGCAGCTACGGCATTGCCACGCGACAGTCGCTGCGAAAAGAGCAGGCAGATAAAGAGCGATGTGCAGACAAAACTTGCAAGAGCGGTGGGGACATCGACAACGGCACCGACAACGGCGCCCATTGTGCACGAGACGCCCCATGTTGCGATGAGAATCACGTTGAGCGCAAAGGACTCGCGCGGACCCCAATCCTGCCCCTCAATCAACTTGGCAAGCGAGATGCCATATGCCTCCTCGGTGAGCGTCGCGGCAACGGCCAGCGTCTGACGCTTCGAGGCGCCCGCCAGATGCGGTGCGATCGATGCCGAGTAAAGTGCAAAGCGCGAGGAGATTGCGGCGACGCTAGCGACGATCGATGCCGCAGGCACGCCCGCCAGCCACAGGTTGCAGACCATAAACTGTCCGCAGCCCGTCACAAACGTGCTGCTCAGGGCAAAAACCATCCATGGTTCCATCCCCGCCTGCGCCATAATCATTCCGCACGGCGCACCTATCGCAACATAGGTAAGCATCACCGGCCAGACGGTTTTTAAGATCTTGAGCACCATAACGTTCCTCGTCCCGACAAGCTGTCCGAGCCGCATTCAACGACACGGCAGAATCATCGCCCGGCAGCAACCGACATCACCTACAATTGCCACCGGATCGAAATATACAGAAAGACACAACTTTTTAGGAAGTCATTATGACAGCTATCGATCGTGTGCGGGCAGCTGCGGCCTTTAAGACCTATACCGATGCCTACGATGCCGCCAATCCACGTATCGCACTCAAAATCGAGCATACGTACCATGTTGCCGAGGCATGCGATGCCGTGGCACGTAAACAGGGTTGGTCACCGCAGGACATTGACCTGGCGTGGCTGTGCGGACTGCTGCACGATATGGGTCGTTTTGAACAGCTGCGACGCTGGGACACCTTTAAGGACGCCGAGAGCATGAGCCATGCAGCGCTGGGCATCGAGGTCCTCTTTGGCGAGAATCCCGCCGATGCACCCGCCGTAACGAGCATCCGCGACTTTATCGATGACCCGGCAGAAGATGAGCTCATCCGAGCGAGCATTGCCTATCACAGTGATTTCCGTCTACCCGCGCAGCTCGACGAGCGCACGCGGAGCTTCTGCGATATCGTGCGCGATGGCGACAAGATCGACATTATGCGCACCATCGCCGACAGCACCGTCGACACTATCCTCAAAGTGGATGAGGACGCGTTTGTAGCCAGTCGCTTCTCGGCACCGACGCTTGCCGCCTTTGTCGAGCACCGCTGCGTCGCACGCGATGAACGCAACGAGCCCGCAGACTACCTGGTGGGACTCATCTGCTTTATGTTTGAGCTCGTCTATCCGACAAGCCGTGCGCTGGCGCGCGAGCAAGGCGATATCTATCGCCTGCTCGACGCGCCCTTTGGCATTACGCGACCCTTTATCGACCCCACCACGCAGGCAACCTGGAGCCGCCTTAAGGACGAGCTGCGCCGCTGGCTGGCAAGCGCTTAGCACTCGAGCTGAGCCAGCAACTCCTCAACGACCTCGACGGCGTTTCCAACAACCTTGTACTGGACGGCGCCAAAGATGGGGGCATCCGGGTCCTCATTGATGGCGATAATGCACTCCGCCCCACCGATGCCGGCGAGATGCTGGATAGCACCCGAGACACCGATGCTCACGAGGAGCTTGGGCGAGACCGATACACCCGTCTGGCCAATTTGATGGCGATACTCCAGCCAGCCGGCCTCCACCACGGGGCGCGTGCAGCCAAGCTCGGCACCCAGAGCCTCGGCAAGCTTTCGCATCAGCGGTAGGTTTTTCTTGGAGCCAATGCCGCGGCCCACCACGACCAGACGCTCGGCATCGGCAATTGAGGCCTGCTGTCCCCACTCCTCGGCGGGAATCGAGATCTCGACACGGGCCTTAACGTCCTCCGCAAGCATCACCTGAGCAATCGTGCCGGAACGGCCGTAGTCGAAGTCGGGAGCCTTAAAGATGCCGGGGCGCACCGTTGCCATCTGCGGACGGTGGTTGGGGCAAATGATGGTGGCCATCAAGTTGCCGCCAAACGCCGGGCGCGTCTGCTGCAGCAAGCCCGTCTCCGCATCCATCGAAAGCACGGTGCAGTCGGCCGTAAGGCCCGTCTGCAAACGCACGGCAACGCCAGGCGCCAGCTCGCGGCCAAAGGCGGTCGCACCGTACAGAATGGCCTCGGGCTTGCGCTCTGCCACCAAATCGCAGATCAGGCGGGCGTAAACCTCCGCGTCGTTCTGGCGCAGACGCTCGTCGCGACAGACCAGGACCTCGTCTGCACCGGCGTAAACCAGATGCTCCAGGTCACCGAGAGAACCCTCGGGGCCCATACCGACCAGTGCGACCAGACGGCAGCCGCGAGCATCGGCAAGCTCGCGGCCCTTACCCATGAGCTCGTAGGCCACAGGAGCCACGGCGTCGTGCTCGTCAGTCTGCACGAAGACCCAAATGTCTCGATATGCATCAAGGTCCACCGCGCCAGCGGCCTCGTCGCGCTCAATCGAGATAGCGTTGACGGGGCAGGCGTCGACGCACCCGCCGCACAGGATGCAGCCGTCGGTTACGCGGGCGCAACGGTTGGGGCGCTCGCCCTCCACCACAATGCCACCCGAGGCGCAGGCGCGAACGCAGCGGCCACAGCCAACGCAGGCCTCGCTATCGATTATCAGTCCGCTCATCTATGCCATCTCCTCGATAATCTTGGCAAGTTTTACCGCCTGCTCGGACGCCGTTCCCTCAACGGCCTCGCACGTTTGGTCACGGTCGGGCACAAACGAACGCACGACCTGCGTCGGTGATCCGGCAAGGCCGCAACGCGAGGGATCGGCGTTTACGTCGGCAGCGCTAGCCACGCGCACGTCTGCATCCTCGGCCGCGCGAATACCGGCAATACTCGGCATGCGCAGCTGGCCAATCTCCTTGGCGGTCGTCATCGCACACGGCATCTCCAGGTACACCGTCTCCTCGCCGGCATCGCAGCCGTGGACGAGCGCCAGCGAGCCACACGTCGTAAATCCCGCGCTCTGCACACAGCTCACGTCGGTCACGCAGGGGATCTCAAAGGCGCCGGCAAGCTCGGGGCCGATCTGGGCCGTATCGCCGTCCACTGCCATCTTGCCGCAGATGAGCAGGTCAAAGTCCTCATCGAGTGCCTCGATACCGCATTTGAGGGCATAGGTGGTGGCTAGGGTATCGGCACCCGCAAAGGCTCGGTCGGTCAGCAGCAGCGCGTCGTCGGCACCGCGGGCGATGCAGTCGCGCAGCAGCGATTCGGTCGCGGGGATGCCCATCGACACCACCGTCACACGCACGTCCATGCCAAAGCCGATAAAGTCGTCCTTCAGCGCCAGCGCGCATTCCAGAGCGCTTGCATCGAACGGGTTAATGACCGCCTGCTTGCCATCACGCACGATAGTATTGGTTTTGGGGTCCATCTTGACCTCGGTGCTTCCGGGCACCGCCTTGACGCACACCACCATATGGAAATCACTCATCTTCACGCGCCCCCCTTCTGGACGAGTCCATCCAAGAACTTCTCCGCAAACAGGTTGCCGCGACCCAGCTGGCCGGCAGGATCGAGCTGGAGTTTGAGACGCGCCGACTCGACCATGGCCTCGTGGCCGTACATCGTCTCCAAGAAGCCCGCCTTGATCTTGCCGACGCCGTGCTCGGCAGAAACGGCACCGCCCATGGCCGTGACCTCGGAAGCCCACTGGGCAAAGAGTTCTCCACCGCGACGGTAGTCTTGCGCATCGCGCGGCAGGATGTTCACATGCAGATGGTTGTTACCGATGTGACCCCAGGCGGCAGATTCAAGCCCACTTTCGGCCAACGTGCGACGATAAAGGGCGATGACATCGGCCAAGTGTGCATTGGGCACCGACATGTCCGAGCCCAGCTTGGTGATGGTAGGATCCATACGGCGGCGCTCGTCGATAAGCATGTTGACGCTCTCGGGGACCGCATGGCGGAAGAACCGCTGGCACTCGCGATCAACCTCGGTGCGCGCGACCCATGTCGCATCGTCGCGGCCGCCCGCAAGCTCCAGCACCCATCCCAGGTGGTACAGCTCCTCGGTCGCCTGGGCCTCGTCATCGCAGCCGAGCTCCACGTAGACACAGACCTTGGCCTCTTTGTCGAGCACCGGCAGCGAGGCAAACGCCGTCGACTGCTCGCGCTGGCGACGCAGAATATCCAGGGCGCTAGCATCGAAGTACTCGATGGCAACCGCATGGGACAGGGCAGGGCGCACGGAATCGGTAAAGGACACGGCCTTGTCTTCGCTATCGAAAAAGCAGCTCACACCCCAAACGACCGCAGGTGCCGCTTGCAGGGCAATCTCGAGCTCGGTGATAACGCCGAGCGTGCCGCAAGCGCCGATAAAGAGGTCGATGGCGTCCATATCGTCCGCAACAAAATAACCCGAGGCATTTTTGGTCTTGGGCATGGTGTAGCCAGGAAGATCGAGCTCGAGTGTGTGGCCCTCTGCCGTCACGAGCGACAGGTGGCGGCCCTGGGCAAAAGCCTCGCCGCGCTGAAGCTCAAGCAAATCGCCATCAGCCAGCGCGACGTGGAGTCCCGTGATATGCGGGCGCATGGGGCCGTAAGCGTAGCTGCGAGCGCCGGAGGCGTTGCATGCCGCCATGCCGCCCAGACAGGCAGATGCCTCGGTGGGATCGGTGGGAAAGAACTGCTCGCGGGCCTCTTGAAACTCATCGTAGGCCTTAAGCGATGCCTGGTCCCAGCCAGCGGCCGGCAGTACCTTCTTGCCCAGCTGCTTGCGCAGTTCCGAAAGCACAACGCCCGGCTCCACGCGCAGCAGAAAGCGGCCTTGTTCATCGCGGCGAAGGCACAAGTAGCGATTCATGCGGGAAGTATTGAGAATGTGACCGCCATGAGGCACAGCGCCGGCGGCAAGACCGGTCCGGGCGCCCTGAACCGTCACCGGGACACGCTCGGCATGGAGCTTTTTCAAAATGGCGCGGACCTCGTTCTCCGTTGTCGGAAACGAGATGCTTGAGGCCTCGCCCGATGTGCGAGACTCATCGCGGCCATACTCTTCGAACTCGTCGGTGAAGAGTTTGATGGTTGCAGACACGCGAACTCCCCCTTTAGCTAACTACAGTGTTTGCAGGGAGATGTTACCGCATCGTTTCGTCGACGTGTTCGAGACCGTCTCCATAATTGGCGTTTTTTACGTTCGTGCAATTCGGCGAACGGCAAGTCTTCCTCGACAGACGATGCTTTTAACACATATGGCCACGCCGTCGCCGATCGCTCGATTGTCGCTCGAAAAAAGTTGAAGTAATTTTTGCTGCCTTTTACCTGCGGAGACACCAATCCGTCAAGCATTTGGTCAGAAATTGGTCAAGTTGCGACTGATAGGGTCGGCGTCGACAGCCAAAACCGATAGAAGTTTTGGCCCAAGAGCAGGGAGGTTCCCATGGCATATTACTGGCCCCAGTACGGCGTCGCCATCGAGGTCGACGACGATCCCTATCTCCTGCCTTTCGACGAAGAGGCGTTCCCCGATACGGCGGTCTACCATGTCACCACCGATGTTATCTGCGACCCCGAGTCGTTCTCGGCGCTCGCCCACCACATCGCGCGTATCCACGACATCGAGCTCCCTCACGACTTCGACGAGCTCATCTACTCGCGCCGCCTGATGCTTCACATGCTCTTTGGAGCGGACCCGTCCACATTCGCACGTGTCTACACCACCAAGGATGCCGCATGAGTGCGAAGAAGCCGCCCCGCCTCGCAGGACTGGGACGTCGCAAGAAACTCGTCGTTGTCTGCCTGGCTATCGTCTGCGCCCTCATCGCCGTAGGGCTATACGCTTGGCAGTCGCAACCCGTGCCCGAAGCGGGTGCCTCAGTCACGACGGCAGAGGGTAAATCGCGCCAAGAAATCCAAGATGAGCTCGATGCCATCGTCCGCGACAACATGATGACGATCTCGGTCGCGCCGGTCGCTCAGCTGCAGGAGAACGGCAAGCTGCGCATCAACGTGCAAAACGTCCAAGACAATAAATTTCCCCAGCGATTCCGCGTCATCCAAAACGACGAGACCATGTACGAATCCGGTGTGGTCGAGACCGGCAAGACAATCGAGACATGCCCCGCCGGCAACATCAAAGAAGGCGAAGCATACATCGAGATCCAGGCACTCGATGCAAAGACCCTCGACAGCCACGGCAATCCGACACGTGTCAAGGTACGGGTTGAGCAAGCCGAGAACTAGCTTTCCGGCCGACGCGGCACCGCACGCAATTCACCGGCATTTGTCCAATCATCGCGGGGACGGCCCGCGGCGAATAGAAAGGAACGACCATGGACATCACCAGGAACATGAACGGAGCCAGAGCGCTCGTCGTGGGCGCAGGGCTCGCGCTCGCGCTCGCAATGGGCGCCGCCCCGACGCCAGCTATGGCAGCCGGGCGCGTTGGAACCACGAAGGTAATGGTCAGGACCGAGATCGACAACGTTGAGTTCAAAGTTCCGACGGTTATTCCCTTCGTCGCCAAGCCCGACGGCACGCTTCAGGGCCCCTCAGAAGACGCGACCACCATCGACAATCATTCGGCCTACGGCATCCATGTCACCAACATGAAGATCGACGCCATGAACACCTGGACCATTGCCGCCGACGCCAAGGCCGGAACCGCGCAGAACTCCATCGACTTTAAGGTCGGCCCCGACGGCGCACTCCAGAACGCTAGCACCGCAATGCAGGAGACGGGCCTCGATCTTTCCAAGAATGCAGCCTTCGACATGGGTTACCAGGGCATTGCCGGTGGCACGGACAAAATTAAGCTCAAGACAAGCGGAAACGTCGCCCGCGTCACGCGCGACATCTTCCGCGTAACCGGCGAAGGCGATCAGGTTGCAACGATCACCTGGACGGTCGAGCCCGGTGCGCACACGGCATAAGGCCGTCGCCCTGGCCGCCGCCGTCAGCATCCTAGCATTTGAGCCAGCCATGGCCTTTGCCCAGCAAGAACAGGCACAGGCCGCCACGCAAGTGACGGTCGACCTCTCGGAGCTCGACCGTGGCGACCGCGAGGAACCGTTGGCGCAGACAGGCGACAGACGATGGCTCTTGGCAGCAGGCGCCACAGCAGCAGGCGCGGGGACCGTCGGCCTCGGTCTGCACATCAAACGCAGCCAGAAACAAAACACGGACAGGCCGCACTAAATTAGCTAAGGAGACCCCATGGCATCGAAGAACCTTTTGCCCGTCGTCGCACTCTGCGGCGCGCTCGCAACCGGAACGCCTGTCGCCGCCTGGGCGACTCCCGTCATGGCGGACTTCTTACCGGCAGCCCTAAGCTCCGCACCAAATCCGTCGAGCGCCATTGCGTGCAAGCGTTTTTCGTTCGCACAGGCTGCAATCTCAACCTCGGGATGCCTTCGCCGTAATACGGACGGCTCGATAGTCGTGGATATCAATCGTTCGAACAAGGCAAACGGCTCCCAGGCGGGGTGCGCCGTCTGCACGTGGCGCTCGGTTGTGCTCGATGCAGATGGCGATCCATGCAATTTAGAGCTGCGCATCGACATCGCTTCGGTCGATGACTCGGCGAACGGAGCGAAGGTCGCCTTCGACGGTGCGTTTTTCGAGAAAGGAGGCGGTATATGTCTGGGCTGCGCCGCCGCGAATGCAGACGACACGCAGCCCACCCTCTCATTCACGGCATCGTTGCGGCTGACCAAAGCCGGCACCGATGCCATCGCGGCGGGAGAAGCGTCCCTGCTGTTCTACGCCGTCAGCACCAAAGACACAGATGCTCATTTCGAGAAGCCAGCCGGATCACTCAGCCTTACACGAGGGATAGAAGCAGGCCCTATTGAAATCGATGCCCACGCGCAAAGCAGGCAACGCATTCTTGCCGACCCGGCGCTTCTCGAAATGGAGTGGAACGGATCCGGAGCCATCGGAATTCTCCCCTCCGCGCTTGACGCCAAGACGCTCTCCTCAAACGACGAACCCATCAACGCAACCATACAAGAAGAGAGCGCGGACAAGGAAGCGGGTGCGGGCGACACGCCGTCGCCGACAAACAGCGTCCCAGCTTCTTTCGAAGCACCGAATGAGCCCGCTACCGATCAAAACGATCCCGAGCTCGCGGACAGTCTGGGGCTTGCTGATCCTCAAGAGATCGATGAAGGTAACTGCTGCGTGCTTGCCGCGCTCGACCACACGGAGGTCATCGACGCTGCGAACATCGAAGTTGCCGCCGCCAATCAGCCCGTCCGCAAGTCGGCCATCATCGCATTTCCTGAATCCATCGAAGTCGTCTTTTTGCCATCGGGCGAGGTCGTGGCCCCAACACTGCTCACCTTGTTGGGCGCCAAGAATACTCGAAACGAAATTAAAAAGGTCACGGTTGTCGACCCTGCAACCACCGCTAAACTGCGCCTATACGCCGTTGCCCCAGACGGAGGCAAGACCTTGGAATTCGATGGCGACACACTCCTAGCCTGGCGACGTCTGGACATTATGCAAGACGTCTCGTATCAGATCGAACTCGAAGGGTTTGATCGTGCCCGCGATGCCAATATCATCGCCGCGGCTATTGAATCCCCACAGCGGCTTATGACACTGCGCTTTGACTACTATCCCTATGTCCCGACAACCACCTGAGGCTTAAATACTGCGCATCATTCCTAATACCACTTATATAACGTATTAGATGAGTCGCGATGTGCCTCACATTCCATTCTGCTACGATTGCCACGTTGGCATCAATACAGGAGGGCTCATGCCGGGCTTGGGAACAATCATCAACGTTGTCCTTTTAGTTGCGGGCGGTCTTTTGGGATTAGCGGGCGGTCGCTTTATCACACCGCGTATCCAAGACACGCTCATGAAAGCGTCGGGGCTGTGCGTCCTGTTTATCGGCCTTGGCGGCACCATGCAAAAGATGCTCCTTATCGATGGGAAGGCGCTGGCGACCACTGGTACCACCATGCTCATTGTCTCGTTCGCCCTCGGCTCGCTCATCGGCGAGGCCGTCAACTTGGAGGCCGCCATTGAGAACCTTGGCGAATGGCTCAAGCGCAAAACCGGCAGCGAGGGCGATAACGAGTTCACCAACGCTTTTGTCTCGACTTCACTCACCGTGTGTATCGGCGCCATGGCCATTGTGGGATCGATCCAGGACGGCCTGCTCGGCGACTGGTCAACGCTTGCCCTCAAAGGCGCACTGGACTGCATCATCGTCTGCACCATGACGGCCTCACTTGGCCGCGGCTGCATCTTTTCCGCCCTGCCCGTCGCCGTGTTCCAGGGGACGATCACGCTGTTTGCCGGTGCACTCTCCCCCATCATGACCACGGCAGCCCTCGACAGCCTTTCGCTCGTAGGCTCCATGCTCATCTTCTGCGTCGGCGTCAACCTCATCCGTCCTCAGACCTTCCGCACTGCCAATATGCTTCCCTCCGTCATCATCGCCGTCATCTACGCCCTCCTGTTCTAAATCTATCTACGCAGCGGTATCTCGAACATCTGTTTGATGCTGTGCTATGATATGAGGTCACCGTAGCTGTGTTCGAGAGGAGGAGCGGTGGCCGACCAGGACATCAAGATGCTCATCGAGCGCATTATGGCCGAGGCCCGGACCCATCAGTCCGCCCGCTTCTCAAACGAAATCTACGCAGACGAGCCGATTCTCAAGACCGGCCGACAGATGCAGAACTTCCTCCCCGACCAATACCGCAAGATGCGTGAGATATCGCGTTGGCAAGAAGACCCAAAGGGCGGGGCGGGCCGTTGGCTTTCGGAAGCCGAGCTTTTCTACCGCCAAGGCCTGCTGATGGCCGACTTTGAGGACGACTGTCCCTACAACGGCACCTTTAAGTCGTACTTTCCCACCTACAACGCCATGAGCGACCGGCAGCTGCGCGGCTACTTTACCTGGCGTGCCCAAGTGCGCCGCGGGAATATTGAGGAGACATCGACCTCGTTTGCCTTTCTGTATCTCTATGAGTTGATTTGCGGCATTGGCGTAGATGACCCGCTCGATGGTTTTAACAAGATCAAGGCTTTTTGGGATGTCTATCGCGCCTTCGAGCCCGGCATCGACCGGTTTGCGCGCGTGTGGCTGCAGGACTACGCCGTGTTCCACAGGCTCGACCCCAAGCTGCTTCGTGACTCTAAAACCGTCATGTTCGATAACGCCCTTATCGAGCTGCGGCGAGCGGCACGAGACCTTGTACCAGCACCGGCACCGTCCGGCCAGCCCCCCAAGCGTCGCAAAACCTCCGAGCCCACGCTCCCCCTTCCGCCCGATGAGGTGCGCGAGGAGCGACTCATGGCCGCTATCAATGCCCTCTCCACGTATAACCTAAGTAACTCGCGGCTCGACCGCAGCCACCACCGCGATCTGCGCCACGTGGCGTGCGCCGTGTATGTCCGCATGGTGCGCTACTATGACACGCACCGAAAGACCGGCATCGTGGCGAGTTTATTTGGGGAGGAGACGGCCATGCCCTACACCATGTTTGCCTCGGCCGTATTCTTTGCGCCCGAGCGCCACGAGGACTGCGAATATCGCCTAGATCCTATCCATATCTACCGTTGCCAAAACGGCTTTTGGGAATGCATGCGTATCCACGGTAGTAGGCAAAAGAGCAGCAAGCTCGGTGAAATGATGCGCGCCTGCGACCAACACCTGCGCCTGGCGCTTGACCCCGCCCATCCCCTTAAGGAAGAAAAGGTCCCCAAATATCTGGCCAAGATTATCGATGACGAGATTGTGGCATGGCTTTCGTGGGACGCCGCACACCAGCCCGTCAAGATCGATATCGATCTGAGTCAGCTGGGGCACATTCGGAGCGCCGCCGCGCAAACGCGCGAGGCGCTTTTGATCGACGAGGAGCGCGAGGACGGAATGATCGCAGAGGTCGATACGGCAGGCTCCGAACGGTCGAAAGCCGAGCCCGTGGCAGACGCGACGGTCGAGGCGGTCGCGGCACCCATTCGGCAGGACGAGGCCGACGAGCCAACCATTTCCACCGAACAGTTTGGTGTTGTGGCGCCGCTTCTTGTGCCGACGCCCGCGTTTACAGCTGCTGCGCCCGTTGACGCCACGAACGAACTCGCGCCTGCTGCAGACGCCTATCTCCGCGCGCTGCTCGAGCACAATGCAGTACAGGCGGAATCGGCGGTAGCGCAATCGGAGCAGAGCGAGGACATGCTCGTCGATACCATCAACGAGGCGCTCTTTGATCTGGTGGACGACACCGTAATTGAATTTAGCGCGGCAGGACCGCAGATTATTGAGGACTACGAAGCAGACGTGAGAGGATACCTAGACCATGAGTGATACCGCATCCGCAGCACCCCGCGTGCCCAAGCGCGTCGCCGCCGTCATTCTCAACTCGCTCAAGGGCGGCGTGGTCCCGCGCATCGGCCTTCCCTACATCACCGTAGGACGCGAGGTCGAGATCCGCGCCCTGCTCACCGATCTGAGCCTCATCGCCGACGGTGGCGCGAGCTTCCGCTTTCTGGTCGGTCGCTACGGCGCCGGCAAGAGCTTTTTACTCCAAACCATCCGCACGCACGCCATGGGCGAGGGGTTCGTCGTCGCCGATGCCGATCTATCCCCTGAGCGCCGTCTCCAGGGCGGTCAGGGACAGGGCCTTGCCACCTACCGCGAGCTCATCCGCAATATATCGACTAAAACGCGCCCCGAGGGCGGTGCGCTCAACCTTATCCTGGATCGTTGGGTCGCCTCGTGTGCCGACGTCGACGAGTCGGTCGTCAATGCCCAACTAGCCCCGCTCGAGGAGATGGTCCACGGCTTCGACTTCACCCGCATGCTTCGCCGCTATCGCGCGGCCGTATCCGAGGGCGACGAAGAGGCCATGAGCCGCGTGACCAAATGGATCCGCGGCGAATACCGCACCAAGAGCGAGGCTCGCGCCGAGCTGGGCTCCTCAACCATCATCAGCGATGACGACTGGTACGACTACGTCAAGCTCATCGCGCGTTTTTTGGTTTGCAGCGGCTACAAAGGCATGCTGGTGCTCATTGACGAGCTCGTGAATCTGTATAAGATTCCCAACGCCATCACGCGCCAGTACAACTACGAGAAAATCCTGACCATGTACAACGACACACTTCAGGGCAAGGCGCAGTACCTGGGCATGATCATGGGTGGCACGCCGACCTCCATCGAGGACCGCCGCCGCGGCGTGTTTTCCTACGAGGCCCTACGCAGCCGACTCGCCCAGGGCCGCTTTGCACGCGAGGACCTTAAGGACATGCTCGCGCCCATCATCCGCCTGCAGCCACTCACCTATGAGGAGCTGCTGGTGCTCATCGAAAAACTCATGCAGATCCATGCCGGCTACTTTGGCTGGACGCCCACGCTTACCGAGAACGACCTGGTGGACTTCCTCAAGATTGAGTTCGGTCGCGTGGGAGCCGATACGCACCTGACGCCGCGTGAAGTCATTCGTGACTTTATCGAGTTGCTCGATATCCTGTGTCAGAACCCCTATGCTAGCGTAGCCGAGTTGCTGCAAAGCGTCGGTGGCGACGCGCTGGCGCCGACAGCCGCAACAGACAACACCGGCACCGCAGGCGGCGACCGCAACTTCGCCGAGTTCACCATCTAACCTGCCAAAAAGGGACAGGTTTATTTTGGTAGGTTTTATCTCGGCAAATGCCGATATTGCAATTCGACGACCCATTGCCCGTTGCGTTTGATAACCCGTTGTTGAAAGGAGGCCCCGTGAACGCCTTTGACCGCTACGCCCCGTTTATCCAGGACTTCATCTACTCCCACGATTGGGAGAGCTTACGCTCTATCCAGGTTGCAGCAGCAGACGCCATCTTTAACACGCAAGACAACGTGCTCCTGACGGCATCCACAGCGTCCGGCAAAACCGAGGCGGCCTTCTTTCCCATCCTGACCGAGTTTTGGGAAAACCCGCCCACAAGCGTAGGCGCCCTCTACATTGGTCCCCTCAAAGCACTCATCAATGATCAGTTCGTCCGCCTCAACGACCTCTGCGAAGAGGCCGATATCCCCGTCTGGCACTGGCATGGCGACGTCTCGCAGTCGCACAAGGCAAAGCTCATTAAAAAGCCGAGCGGCATCTTGCAGATTACGCCCGAATCGCTCGAGGCGCTCCTGATCCATAAGCACATGGCGATCCCGCGCATGTTTTGCGACCTGCGCTATGTGGTCATCGACGAGGTTCACTCGCTTATGCGTGGCGACCGCGGCGGGCAGACGCTCTGCCTTATCGAGCGCCTCTCGCGCATGGCAGGTGTGCAGCCCCGACGCATTGGCCTTTCGGCTACCATCGGCGACCCCGAGCGCACGGGCGCCTTTCTCTCGCAGGGAACGGGACGCAGCTGCGTTATCCCCCGTTTTGAGGAACCGCGTCGCGTGTGGCGCATCTCCATGGAGCACTTCTACAACTCGGGCCCCCAGGCGCAGCAGCGAGGATTCGAGAGTGCTGGTCCCCAAGAGGCCGAGGTGCTTGCGTGCGAGCGCATCGAGGCGGCAACGTCCACGGCACTGCCCGCCGGCACCCAAGACAGACGTCACAGCGGACAGCTCACGCAGGAGGAGCGCCGTCAGCGTCGCGAACAGGCACGGGGCAAGGTTACCTCTAGGGATCGTCGCACTTCCTCGGCCCCCGAGGGCGAAGTCGATATCCCGCGGGCGACCGAGCAGGCGCTTCTCAACCCCACCGACACCGCGCCCGAAAACGCCGACCCCGGCATGGGCTACATCTTTGAACATACGCGCGGCCGCAAGTGCCTGGTCTTTGCCAACTCGCGCGAGGAGGCAGAGGCCGTATGCTCCATGCTGCGCAGCTACTGCGAGAGCCGACACGAGCCCGACCGCTTTCTCATCCACCACGGCAATCTTTCGGCATCGCTGCGCGAGACCGCCGAGGAGCTGATGCGTGACGAGGAGCAGGCACAGACAACCGTCACCACTTCCACACTGGAGCTCGGCATCGATATCGGTCGTCTGGAGCGCGCGTTCCAGATCGATGCACCGTTTACCGTCAGCTCCTTTTTGCAGCGCATGGGCCGCACAGGACGCCGCGATCTTCCACCCGAGATGTGGTTTGTCATGCGCGAGGAAGAGCCCGAGCCGCGCACGATGATGCCCGAGACCATTCCGTGGAAGCTCCTGCAGGGCATCGCGCTCGTACAACTCTATCGTGAGGAAAAGTGGGTCGAGCCACCCGAGCTCGATCGACTCCCCTATAGTCTGCTCTATCACCAGACCATGTCGACACTTGCCAGCACCGGTGAGCTCACGCCGGCAGAACTTGCCCAGCGTGTGCTCACGCTCAGCTATTTTCACCGCATCTCGGCCGATGACTATCGCGTCTTGCTCCGTCACCTCATTACCATCGACCATATTCAGATCACCGAGGGCGGCGGGCTCATCGTGGGTCTCGCAGGCGAGCGCATCATTAACAACTTTAAGTTCTACGCCGTGTTTCAGGAAAACGAGGAGTTCACCGTTCGCAGCGAGTCGGCCGAATTGGGCACGATCGTCAATCCGCCACCGCCCGGTGAGCGCATCGCCATCGCCGGACACTGCTGGATTGTCGAGGAAGTGGACTGGAAGCGTCATACCGTCTTTGCCACACAGGTCAAAGGTCGCGTGCCGGCCTACTTTGGCGACTGCCCCGGCGACATTAATACACACGTACTCGAGCGTATGCGCAAAGCGCTTAACGAGCACGCGGCATATCCGTACCTCATGGGTAACGCGAGAGCCCGCTTGGCGCAGGCTCGTCATACGGCCGAGATTTCGGGCGCAGGAACCAAGCCGCTCATCAACCTGGGCGGCGATACCTGGGTGCTCTTCCCCTGGCTGGGCAGCTACGCCTTTTTGGCGCTCGAGCGCATGCTCAAGATTAAATGTGCCGCTGAGCTGGGCCTTCGCGGACTCGACCCGTCGCGACCGTACTATATGCAGTTTAAGATGAAGGCCGACGAGGAGACGTTCTTTGAGGTGCTCGCCGCCGAGGCCGAGAAGGACTTCGATCCCATTGAGCTCGTCTATCCCGGCGAGGTGCCTTACTTTGATCGTTACGACGAATTTGTTCCTGAGGAACTCGTGCGCAAGGGCTTTGCCGAAGGCGTACTCGATATCGAGGGCATGAAGCAGCGCATCCGCAGCTGGACCAGCTAATTTGGGACGGGGCTCTTTTAGCTATCCCTGCCGTTAATCAGCCAAACCGTTCGCGTTACCTGCCGGGGTAGCTAAAAAGCCCAAAAAGACTGGTCGAAAGAGGCCCGCCCCGAATAGGCTAGTCGCGGAGGGCCGTGCCGAAGAAGTCGGCATCGAAGGGCACGGCTTCGGCAAAGGTGTAGTCACCGTCGCTGGCAATGAGCAGGTAGTTCTCTTCGCCGCCAAATTCCGCGTCGCCGCAGGGAACCACCCAAACATGCGCAAACACCTCGAGCGCCGTGGCAACGCAATCGCGCAGGAACGTCACATCGCTCCCCTCGTTTGCACTCACGATATTGGCAGCATAGATACCGCCGGGGTTCAGGCTGCCCCGCACCAAACGCAGCGCCTCAATCGTCGCCAGCTCGCGCACGGGTTCGGCACCGCCAAAGCAATCGCTCACGACGACATCGTAGCGACGATGCCCCACGCTCGTCACGCCCAGATACGAGCGAGCCTCGGCGGTAATCACCCGCAAGCGGTCTCCCACCGTGCGCTCCAGCTCGTCCAGATAGAACCAACGACGTGCTAGACGCGTAATCTCGGCGTCGTACTCAATGACGTCCATGCGCAAGTTCTCGTGCGACATCAGCGCAAACTTGGGATAGGCAAACCCGCCGCCGCCCAGCATAAGCATGCGGTCGATGCCATGACTACAAGCATCGCGCATGGCATCCTCGGCCTCAAACACATCGTCAAACGCACGATAGTACACAAAGACGGGCTCTGCCCAACGCTCGCCAACATAGGTCGCGCTTTGGTACACGCCGCCTTGCACCAACACGCGGACTTCGTCGCCGTTCTCATCGTGCACGCGTTTCACACGCGCCAACCCATTGCGGGTTCGCGCGACCTGCAGACAGGCAGCACGAACAGCGACAGCGGCCGCACCAAGCGCCGCGGCTCCCAGAGCAACGCCGGCAACGACGCCGGCAGGAACACTCGGCTTGTTCATCTAGAGCTCCTTTTGCAGATAAAGGTCATGGTCATAAAATCCAAGATGGCGATAGTACTCGCGCGTACCGATCGCGCTGATCACGTTGATGCGCGCATAGCCGGCATCCCGGGCAATCTCGCACGCACGCTCTACGAGCAAACGCCCCAACCCGTGATGCTGCGTCGCCTGGCCCTGGTCGCCCACGCGTGCCGCCATGCCATACACGTGCACCTCGCGAATCATCGCCTCGTCCGGCGTCGTCGGCAACTCGTCCGCATGCGCGGCAACAAACGAATGGTCGGGCAGCGACAACCGCAAAAAGCCCGCGATCTTGCCCTGCGGCGTCACCCACTGCAAAAAGCGCTCATGCGTCACCGACGTCTCGTACGCCACCTCCTCGTTAAGGGTCAACTCGCCCAGGTCGGCGCCCGCCGTGCTAATCTCGCGATACCGAATCTCGCGCACCTTGGCGCCCTTGCCCTGCGCCGCCAGGCGATTCTCGACCAGCTGGCGAAGGTTGGGCTTCTTGTTGCCCACCATAATATCGTCGGAACTAAAGTCGCGAATCATACGGCTAATGCGGCAGAACGCCGGCGTCACCACGATGTCGTCGGCCAGCACATCGAGCAGCTCATCCTCGGTATAGGGGCGCCACTCGCCGCGCTCGTAGCATCCCACCAGACGCGAGCCCTCGATGAGCGCGCACGGGTAGACCTTGACCTCGTCGGGCATAAAGGCGCTCTCGGTCATAAAGCGCTCGTAATCGCGCTTGTCCCCTTCGGGCGTGGCGCCCAGCAAGTTGAGCATAAAATGCGCGTGGATCTTAAAGCCAAACAGGCGTGCAAGCGAAAACGCCCGATCGATCTGCGCCACCGAAATGCGACGCTCGTTGATATCGAGCAGGTGCTGGTCGAGACTCTGGATGCCCATCTGAATCTTGGTGCAGCCCAGACGGCGGATGAGCGTGAGCGCCTGCGGCGTCACGGCATCGGGGCGCGTCTCGATAACGAGCCCCACCACGCGATGCTTCGCCGTCTCGTTGATGCGCTGCTGGCGCTCAAGCTCCTCCATTGTTGCCGTCTGCCACTCGGCAACCCGGCCCCACGGCGTGCCGGGGCCATAGAGCTTTCGCACCGCGCGGTTATAGCCACCCACGGCAGCATCCACACGCCCTTGCTCGCCGGCAACGCCGGCGGCAAGCTCAGCCTCATCGGTCGCAATGCCGGCAGTCCTATAGCGCTCGCGACGCACCGCCACCACCGGCGGCAGGGCATCGGCGGGAGCGTCATCGAGCTGGCGCCCCGCCTCGGCACGGCTGATGCCCGGACGCGCCAACATGGGGTTGGCTGCCACGCCGGCCACGGCATCGTCATTGAGCGCACGGAAAAGCTCCGACACGAACCATGTTTGATACCCTTGCGGATAGTCGCTCCAAGTACCGCCAAGTACGATGAGCTCGATCTTGTCGGTCGCATGCCCCATTTGCGAAAGCGCGGTCAGACGAGCGCTCACCTGCAGATACGGATCAAAGCAGTTTTGCTCCGCACGGGCGCACGCCGGCTCGGCGTGCAGATAGCTTTTGGGCATGCGAAGGTCGTTGGGGCAAAACAGGCAATCGCCCGAGCACGGCCACGGCTTGGTGATGACGGTAATGGTCGCCACGCCCGAAGCCGTGCGGCGCGGCTTCATACGCAACACCTGCAGCAGCTGGCGTTCCAGCTCGGCATCGATGTTCCACCCAGCCCAACGAGCCGGCTCCTCACGTTTTACCCGCTGGTAAAACGGCAGCAGACGGCGCTTGGCCAGGTCACGTTTGTCGGCACCCTCGCGGCGCGCCTCGGCATGTATCAGTTTGACGAGCGCCTTGTCGTCCACGGTATCGCCGCGGCGCAGGGCCTCGAGTATGTTCAAGATAATCTGTTCCATGCCCCCATTGTAAAGGCAAAGGCGCCGGAGCCGACCTCGGCTTCGGCGCCTTCATCAAACAGCGCGTCTATGCTTACGGGTTTTCGAAAAGCGCCCGTTACTCCGAATCAAACGACACGTCGCCCGAGCCGATCTCAAAACGATACGTGGCGGACTTATCGCCATTGTCGAACTCAGAATTCAATATGGTCTCGCCATCGTAGCCAAGCGGAAGGAAATCACTCTCGAAGTCGCCACTGCCCAGGGTAAGGCTCGCCTTAAAGCCCGTAGAGTTCGGAACCGTTATCTCTACATCGCCCGAGCCCACGGTAACGTCCATCGAGCTCGCGGGGGCCTGGTAGAGCTCGAACGTCGCACCGCCCGAACCAACCTCGGCATTCAGGGTATCGGTCACGGCGCCCGTAAACTCGACGTCTCCCGAATTCAACGTTATATCCAGATCATGGCACGCAATGTCCGCGACCGTCAGGTCGCCTGATCCTACATTCGCCGTAATGCCCACCAGGCTATCCGCAACATCTCGCGGCAGCTCAATGGTAATTGTGCGGTCAATCGCGCGCTTACCATCGTAGTAGAACTGACTGATCTTGAGCGTAGAGCCCTTGACCTCAGCAAGGTTCCGGGTAGCCGCATCAGAAGCAGACGTCCCCTTCGCAACGCGGCCGCTTTCGATAACACGCACCGGGCCGCCGGTGACGTGTTTGACCTCGACCGTGCCCGACGTCACGTCCAAGTCAAGCGATGTGAACGCGCCGGCATCAAACGTTTCGCTCGAAAGTTGTTGAGGCCGAGCGGAATAGTTACCGCTATCCAAGAGATCATCGTCGTCAAACATATCGTCAAAATCAGACAAATTGCCAGATAGAATACCGGTCGTACGCACCATATCGGAATGAGCCAATAGCCGCGAAGTGCCAAAGACAAGTCCGATGATGAGCATAAACGCTCCGATACCAACACCCAGGCGCACCTTAGATTCATGCGAGAGTTTCATCATTCATCACCTTCTTTGGTACTCGTCTCAGCGGAGGTTGTAGCAGCCGCGTCAGCATCAACCGCAGGGAAATCATCCTGAGCCTTGGCTGCCACCGGCGCCGGACCAACCTGAATATCCCCGCGCGCCCAATCACCATCGAGCGCACGCGCCACCCAGTGATAGATGGGAATCGTAAAGAAGATCAGCGCGGCAAAGGGACCGGCGCCAAACAGGAACATCAGCAAAAAGAACAGCATCCAGCACACAGCCCAATACGGGAACGACTGGAACGGTCCTTTCACCGGAGTCGGATTGACCGCACCGGCGTTCGTCGCTTGCGCCGTCGCGGCGTTAGCCGCCTGCGCGCTCCAGCTTGCAGCCTGCGCCGCCTTAGCCGCGGCATCACTCGCCTGCGTTGCGGCCTCGGTAGCGCGTGCCGCCGCCTCGTGGGTACGGGCTCGCTCCGCCGCCTCGGCCTCGCGCTGGCGGGCGCGGTCCTCATTCTCAAACTCGATATCGTCCTCGATCTCGTCGCTCGGATTGAGCAGCTCGTCCAGACTCACACCATAGAGCTTGGCGAGCGAGATCAGGTTCTCGGTATCGGGCGAGCTCTCCGCGCGCTCCCATTTACTGACCGCCTGGCGCGACAGTCCCAGCTTTCGCGCCAATCCCTCTTGGCTAAAGCCCTTGCTGCGGCGAAGGTCGGCGAGCCGCTGCGCAGTTTCTACATTCATGGTTCCTCCTATGCGATGCCAGCCGTGCCGCCGGACCGTTTTTTCTTAAGGCGCCTTGCACAGTTAAAAATCTATCCGCCACCGCCAAAAGCATGCCACCTATTCTAGTGAGATTTTTGACAACCGACGGTTGCGGGCACATATGAGCTGCGAAAATGCGTCCAAACAAAGCAATGGCCCGCAGCTCGGTTGTCCCCGTTGCGGTGTTAACGGTAGTATGGTCGTACTGTTTATTCCGCACCGCCAACGGAGGGAGTTCCGCGCCGTGAACCGCGATTTCGCCTCATCGCTCATCCAGCTCAACAATACGTTCTATCGCGAGCACTCCGCCTCTTTTTCCGATACGCGCCAGGCCCCGTGGCCTGGCTGGGTGCGCACCATGGACATCGCGCTCGGGCAGCTCGACGTCGCCACGATCGAGCATCCCGTCCGCGTCTTCGATCTCGCCTGCGGCAATATGCGATTCGAGAACTTTGCCGCCGGCGGCACACTTGCCGCCAAAGGCGTCGACGGCACGAGTCCCTCGGCAGACGCCAGCTGCCCGCTTGAGTTCTATGGCGTCGACTCGTGCCAAGACCTGGCCATCGATGCTCATGGCCACGCCCTGCGCATCCCCAACCTGCACTTCCAGGAACTCGACGTGCTCGATGCCCTCATGAAGCTCAACCCCGCCGAGACACCCGACGCGCTTTTCGACGCCCCGCTCGCCGACATCTCGGTCTGCTTTGGCTTTATGCACCACGTGCCGTCGTGCGAGTATCGCGTGCGCGTGCTCGACGCCCTGGTGCGCCAGACGCGCCCGGGCGGTATCATCGCCATCAGCTTTTGGGAGTTTATGAACGACGAGCGTATGGCACGCAAAGCCGTTCGCGCCGAGGCCCGCGCTGAGCTCACCCCGCCGTTTGAGGACTACGATTCCGCGCAGTTCGAAGCCGGCGACCACCTCATTGGATGGCAAAACGACCGCCATGCCTACCGCTATTGCCACCACTTTGACGATCAGCAGATCACCGACCTGGTGCGCGGCGTTCGTACGTTCTACAAGAGTGGCGAGGTTCCCGTACGCGAGCTCGAGCGTTTCCACGCCGACGGTCGCAGCGGCGAGCTCAACCGCTATGTGATCCTCAAGCGCCTGTAGGCATCGGCGACCCGCCGCCGAGTCGCGCCGCAACTTCCGGGCAAACCATGCCCACCTTTTCCAACCCGTTGACGGAACGCGTAGTCATGCGTTCCATGCGTATAACCAAGGAGCCTCATGGGAGCCGTCCACGTTCGCACGCCTAAGAACTTTGTGCTCGAAGAGCGCCTGGAGCGCTACGCCGATGCGATTGAGACGAACCCCGAGGCCTATGCCGGGAATTGGGGCGAAGCCTGCGCGCCAGCCGGCGGCCTGCCCTTTACCCGCCTTCATCTGGATCTAGGCTGCGGCAAAGGCACCTATCTGGTTGAGCGAGCTCGCCGTGAACCCGACACGCTCTTTGTCGGTATGGACCAGGAGCCCATCTGCATCGCCTATGCCGCACAGAAAATCTGCGAGCAGGGGCTGCCCAACGCGCTCGTACTCCCGCGCGGAGCTGCAGCGTTGCCCGCGCTGTTTGCCGCAGGCGAGCTCGATGCCATCACCATCAACTTTCCCACGCCGCAGCCCAAAGCCAAGTACGCCAAAAAGCGGCTCGTCCATGTCGACCATCTGATGCTCTACCGCCCGCTCCTTGCAGCTGGCGCCACCGTCACGCTGCGCACCGACAGTAAACCATTGCGCGACTACGCCCTGGGGCAGTTTGCCGCGGCAGGCTACGACACGCGTTGGATAAGTGACGACGTCCGCCGCGACCATCCCGAGTATCCCGAGACCGAATATGAGTGCCGTACGCGCGAGATGGGTGCCGCTGTCTACGGCATTTGCGCCACACCCGGCGCACAGCCCGGTGACGATGAGCTCACGGCGGGGCGCATGCAGGAGCAAAGTCTTGCCTGCTACCTGCCCGACGACCTTAATGAGCTCACGTACGTGCCCCTGGGCATGGAAGAGGCCGTCGAGAATTTTAAAAACCGCGCCCGCAAGGGCAAGAAGCGCCTGCCGCAAGAGTCCTAGGGGCTTTTGGCAGTCGCGGCGCCGGTAGCCAAACGCAAATAGGCGCCGACGAACGACCCTCAAACCTAAGTGAGTAGACTTTTTGGCAATAGCCAAGCACGACCCGTATGGCGAAAACTAAAATCGCAGGTAGAGCCCTTGCGTAAAATTCGCGTGCTCGCGATATCGCAAAAAGTCTACTCACTTAGTTAGCGGCCGCCCCAAACAGCTGGGCAGAACGCCCATTTCCTGCATTTTCTTGCCTGCGAACGCATCGATGCGACGCTACGCCATAATAGTTGGCGGACAAACGCGAGAGAAAGCAACCACATGGCACAGACCACGACAGATACCGCCGCCAGCACCGTCTCCGGCGCCGGCGCTGCCAGCTCATTCTCGGGCGGCACGGGAACCGAGGCAGAGTTCGGCTCGCTCGGCGCGCTCTCCCCCACTTGGTGGGAGCCCGAGGATGGCAGCGAGCCCGAACCGTGGCTCACGCCCGATCAGGCCTTCGAGCGCTTCTTTGAATGGACGAGCGACCGCGGCATTGAGCTGTGGGACCACCAAGAAGAGGCCCTCATGGACCTGGCCGCCGGCGATCACGTCATCTTAGGCACGCCGACCGGATCGGGTAAATCGCTCGTCGCGCTGGGCATGCTTTTTATGGGCATGGCGCAGGGCAAACGCTGTTATTACACGGCCCCTATCAAGGCCTTGGTCAGCGAAAAGTTCTTCGACCTGGTACAGGTGCTCGGCCGCGATAACGTCGGTATGATCACCGGCGACACGCACATCAACACCAAGGCGCCCGTCATCTGCTGCACGGCAGAGATCCTTGCTAACGACGCACTGCGCGAGGGCGAAGATGCCGACGTGGGCTGCGTCGCCATGGACGAGTTCCACTATTTTGCCGACCCCGATCGCGGTTGGGCCTGGCAGGTACCGCTGCTCACCCTGCCCCACACGCAGTTTATGCTCATGAGCGCCACGCTCGGCGATGTCACCGCCATCGCCGCCTCACTCGAGGAGCACACCGGCGCTGCCTGCGACTTGGTCGTCGATGCACCACGCCCTGTTCCGCTGAGCTACGACTATGTGACGACCTCCCTCGAGGGTACGGTCGAGCTCGCCATGCGCCGTGGCGAAGCCCCACTCTATATCGTGCACTTTAGCCAGGATGCCGCACTTGCAACGGCGCAGTCACTCGCCAACTTTGGTATTGCCAGCAAGGAGCAGCGCGAGGCCATCAAGGAGGCGGCCAAGGGCACGAGCTTCTCCACGGCCTTTGGCAAGATTCTCAAGCGCCTGCTCGGATGCGGCGTCGGCGTGCACCATGCCGGCATGCTGCCGCGCTATCGCCTGCTGGTCGAGCGCTTGGCGCAGCAGGGCCTACTGCCCGTCATCTGCGGTACCGATACGCTCGGCGTCGGCATCAACGTACCCATCCACACCGTGGTGCTCACCGCACTCACCAAGTTCGATGGCTACAAGATGCGTCGCCTGCGTGCCCGCGAGTTCCACCAGATTGCCGGTCGCGCCGGCCGCTCGGGCTTCGATACCGAGGGCATGGTGATTGCCGAGGCACCTGAGCACGAGATTGAAAACGCCAAGCTCATGGCAAAGGCGGGCGACGATCCCAAGAAGCTTCGCAAGATTAAAAAGAAGAAGGCGCCCGAGGGCTTTGTCACCTGGAACAAGCAGACCTTTGAGCGCCTGATCGAGACGCAGCCCGAGACACTCAAGCCGCGCCTGCGCATCACGCACTCTATGGTGATTAGCGTAGTCGAGCAGGACGGCGACGCCCGCGCCCGCGTGCACGACCTTATCGAGACAAGCTTGCAGACCCCCGAGGAAAAGGCCAAGCTCGAGGTTCGCGCCGACGAAATCTTCGCCACGCTCATCGATTCCGGCGTCGTCGTGCGTACCGAGGTGCCGCCCGCACCCAACGCCCCGGCCGACGCCACGCCAGACATCGACTATGCGCTGACGGTCGATCTACCCGAGGACTTCGCGCTCGATCAACCGCTCTCGCCATTTTTGCTTGCCGCGCTGGAGCTGCTCGACCCCGAGAGCGAGACCTATACCATGGATCTCATCAGCATGGTCGAGGCCACACTCGAAGACCCTAAGCAGGTGCTCCGCGCCCAGGAGCGTGCCGCGCGCGACCGCGCTATGGCTGAGATGAAGGCCGACGGCGTCGAATATGAGGAACGCCTAGAGCGCATTCAGGACGTCACGTACGAAAAGCCGCTCGAGGAGCTGCTCGATGCCGCCTTTGACAAGTACTGCCAGGAAGTGCCCTGGGCAAACGACTACCAGCTCTCGCCCAAGAGCGTCCTGCGCGACATGTTGGAGAGCGCGAGCGACTTTAAGGGCTATATCCAAAAGCTCGGAATCGCCCGCTCCGAGGGCATCTTGCTGCGCTACCTGGCAGAGGCCTACCGTTCGCTCGACCGCACCGTACCCATCGAGAAGCGCGACGAGTGCCTGCGCGACATTATCTCGTGGTTGGGCTTTGTGGTGCGTTCGGTGGACTCGAGCCTGGTGGACGAGTGGGAGAACGCCGGCAACCCCGCCGCACTCGACGCCGCACCGCCGCAGGGCATCGACGAAGTCGTAGCCGACCGCCGCGGCTGCACGCTGCTGGTGCGCAACGCGCTCTTCCGCCGCGTAACCCTTGCCGCCCGCGAGCATACGAGCGACCTAGGCGAGCTCGACGAGGACTGGGGCATGAGCGAAATCCGTTGGCAAAAAGCGCTCGATGCCTACCATGAGCAGCACGAGGAGATTCTCACCAACGGCGACGCGCGCAGCTCCGCCATGTTCTCGATCGACGAGTCCGACGAGAAGGCACTCCACGTGTGGCACGTGCACCAGATCTTTGCCGACGAGGACGGCGACCACGACTTTGGCATCATGGGCGATGTCGACCTGGATGCCACGCAAGACGGCGGCGAGGTTATTTTCAAGAACTACCGTGTCGGCTTTATCGAGGATTTGCTCGAGGACTAGCCGTACATACTGGAACGAAATGAAGCGGGGCCGCTGGCAACATCGCCAGCGGCCCCGCTTTTGCACTATACGTTATGCCTTACTCGGCATCCTCGACCTCATACGAATCGGCATCGGCGGGCTCATCAACCGTGTCCGCCGCCACCTCACGCACCTCGTCGAAGGCCGCCTTCATTGTTTTGTTCCCCCAGGTGAGTTTGCGGATCGTGAGGTCGTCGGCCTTCTTGTTTGCCAAGCGTAGGTTGTTCTCGGACGACAGGAGCGCCTCCTTGGTCTTTTGCAGATGGATAATCGTCTTGTCGATCTCCTCAATCGCCGTCTGGAACTTACGGCTCGCGAGCTCATAGTTGCGGCCGAAGTCGTTCTTGAACTTCTCCATCTTGACTTCGAAGTTCGTGACATCGATATTCTGCTGTTTGTACTCCGCCAGTTCCTGCTTATAGCGAAGCGAACCCATAGCGGCGTTGCGCAGCAGCGTAATCATGGGAATGAAAAACTGTGGGCGGATCACGTACATCTTCTCGTAGCGATAGCTCACGTCCACGATTCCTGCGTTATAAAGCTCGCTCTCGGGCTCGAGCAACGTGCAGAGCACCGCGTACTCACAGCCTTTCTGGCGACGATCGTGGTCGAGCTTCTTAAAGAAGTCCTCGTTCTTATGCTTGGTCGCGGTCTCGTCGTTCTCGTTTTTCATCTCGAACATAATCGAAATGATCTCGTTGCCGCTCGCGTCACACTCACGGAAGATAAAGTCGCCCTTGGTGCCCTCGGACGCATCGTTGTCTTTCTCGAAGTACGCGTTGGGAAACGCCGTCATGCGTAGGCGGTTAAACTCGGTCTCGCAGTGCTGCTCGAGCGACTCGCCCACCATCTTGGTGGACAGGCGGACCTTCATGTCCTTAAGGCGCTCAATCTCTTCATCTTTATAGCGAATCAGTTCCTCGTTCGCGCGCTTGGTCTGCGCAAGTTCGAGCTCGTGTGCCGCCTTGGCCTGCTCCTCGCGCGAATCGCGCACCGCCAGCTCGCTCGTCAGCTTGGCACGCGCCTCGTCGCGCTCTCGCTCCGCCGCGGCAACCGCCTCCGACAGGTTCATTTTTGCTGTCAGCTCCTGCTCGCGCAGCTGGGCGCGCAGGCCCTCAGCCTCCTGCTCAGACTGAGCCTTTGCGGCGGAAAACTTCTCCTGCACCTTCGCCTGATAGTCAGCAAATGTGCGTTCAGCCTCGCTGCGAGCAGCATCAAGCGCGCGCTGCGACTCGGCCGCGGCCGCGGCAAGCGCCATCTCCTGGGCCTTGTCCGCCGCGGCAAGCTTGGCCTGCAGCTCGGCAATCTGCGCATCGCGTGCGGCCAGATCGCTTTGAGCAGCGTTACGCACCGCCGACTCGGCAAGCTTGGCTTCGTCATCCTTACGTCCCAGCTGTGCGCGCAAGCTGTCGATTTCGCGCTGGAGCTCGGCGTTCTCCTTTTGAGCATCGGCGCGGGCCTCTACCGCCGCGCGCTGGCTTGCGCTCTCGCGCTCTGCAGCAGCGCCCTCGAGCTTGGCGCGCAGCTCGGCAAGTTCGGCATCGCGCTTGGCGACCTCTTGCGCCAGCTGTTGAGCTGCGGCATTCTTCTGCTCGACAAGCTGGGCGTTACGTTGGGACTCCGCCTTTTGCAAAGCGGCCGCCGAACGCGAGCGCTCAAGCTCCAGCGCCCGCTCGCCCTCGCGCTGGACCGCCTTCACACGCTCATCCAGGTCGTGCGAGAACTCGGTATCGCGCACCTGCTTGACGATATCCGCATAGCCGGACGCATCGACCTTAAAAACTTCGCCGCAATGCGGGCACTTAATCTCGTTCATGGCAGCTCCTCGATGGACGCAAATATCAACCGCATACACTCTACCGCGCCGCACGGACAAAAAAGGCGCCGCCGCCATAATGGCAACGGCGCCAAAACCACCACAAAGGTGCCTGTCCCCTTTGTGGTGGTTCGAGAATTACAGCCCAAAAAAGTCTAGGATCTGGTCGCGGCTTACGGGCTTGTAGCCATTAGCGTCAAGTCCCACGTCATAGCGCAGAACCGGGCGCTCGCGATCGCGGTTGCGGACGTTGGCACGGTCTCCCCTGCTGTGAATGTGCCCGTGCAGCATGATGGCACCGCGCGCCTTGCCATTCCAGCTGAGCATGGGGTAGTGGCTCATCACCAGACGATGGCCCTTGGCGTAACCGGGAGCGACCTCCAGATAATCGCGCACTTCATCCCAAATATGCGGCGCGTCCGGATCTTCCCAATCGCCGTCATGGTTGCCACGAATGAGCGCCACGTTCTTGCATTCGATACGCTCGCGCAGGCGCACCGCCTCCGCCAGGGGCAAACGATAGGTAAAGTCACCCAGAATATAGAGGCGGTCATCCGCAGCAACACACTCATTGATGGCATCGATGACCTTGCGGTTCATCTCCTCGATCGAACCAAACGGTCGATCCATGTCGTGCAAGATATTCGTATCACCCAGGTGCAGGTCGGCGGTAAACCACATCATCGTCTACGTCCTCATTTCGCAATGCCTATAAGACCTGTTTAGTATACAGACGCAGCGATGCAACAGTTACCCAAAGAGCCCGCCGAACAGACCCCGGCGACGTTTGTCTTGCTTTTTCGAAGCGTCGCCCTGGGCTTTCTTGTCCTGCCGCTTTTTACGGTCCTGCCCCAGCTCGTCATCATCGAGCAGCAGATCCCACTCAAACGGATCGTCTGTCAGATCGAACAGTTCGTCATCATCAAACATGACCGCCTCCATTGCCGGTTAGCGAGCGTCCACCACATAGTTGAGAAGTCTACGGACCCGTGCGGACACAAATTCATCCCGTCCGCGTCTTTCAATCGCTTGTCGCAAGGCTTGCGCGACAGAGCGCTTGCAGATAAGATAGGAACACGGATGGCACCCGTTGCCGCGGGTCTTGCCAACTCCGATACACGTTTTCATCGTGAGAAGTGGCCGTCTTCGCTTACGCGAGGCGGCCACTTTGTTTATTCCTATGCCATCGACTCTAATGCACAAAAAGGCACGCATGACACGTTGCCCCGACTCTATTGCGCCGCATGGAAAAAAAGGCACCGCCGCCATAATGGCAACGGCGCCAAAACCACCACAAAGGTGCCTGTCCCCTTTGTGGCGGCTTGAGTCCTTACAGGTCGCGGTAGTCGATCAGGCGAAGATCGGGTTGAGACTCAAGCCAAGCGCGAAGCCCGGGATCGATCAGAGCATCGACTTCCTTGGTGCGATCGGTCGTAAGCGAGCTGTTCTCGAGGATAAAGCGGTCGAGATAACCCGGATGGCAGACAAAGATCACCGTCTCACCTTCTACCATCTCGCGGACCGTCTGCATGATTGCCTCTTTGGGTTCGTAGCCCGGCTCCATCGAGCGCATCACCATGCGCAGGTCGGCATCTCCGCAATGCACCACTGCCACAGGGTCGAAGCTCGCCTTTTGCTCCTTAAGACCCAGTTCCTGGGCAACCGCCGAGATAGCTCGGTTAAGGTTTTTGCTCATGACGGCATGGGCCTCAAAGTAATCGGGCTCGCGACCCACGATCTCGACAAAGCGGTCATGCTGCGCGCGGATCTCGATGCAGGCCTCGTCGAAGTCTATCAACTCCTCACCGCGCTTAAAATGCTCACGGAAGGTACGGCTGCTATGGAATTCACCGTTCTCGTTGAGCATGCTCGGAATGAGCGCCGGGTCGGCACACGGCTTACCCAGACACACGTTGGTATGCTGGCCCACTGCAACACCGGCGTCTGCCACGAGCGACCAGCCACGTTCGGCCTCGGGCATATTGGGCATAAGGCCTACCGAGCGCACCAGACCCTCGTTGACGCTGCGGGCGATTCCCAGGTCAACGGCATACGAATACCCAATGTCATCGGCACGGATTAAAAGCCGTTTCATAACAACTCCCCCAATCTATGGAAAACTCACCACAAGTGGATACCTTTGTGGTGGTTCGAGAATTACAGCTCGAAGAATCCAAGGCTCCAGTCGCAGCTTGCGGACTTGTGACCGTTAACATCGAGCCCCGCGTCATAGCGCAGGATCGAGCGCTCGCAATCGCGGCTGCGCGCATTTCGCTTTCCCCATGCGACCTATTCAGCAAGGCAAGCGGAATGCCGAGAGCCTAGCCCCGACGCCGGGCGATTGCCCAAAACGTGCAGGCGATAGCGGCCGTTGCCAGGCTTGCGCCAACAAGCACTCCCTGCACGCCAAAGGCGTCGGCCAAAAACGGAGCAACGACCAGAGGCAGCACGCCTGCGCCGTTGAGGCCCACGCGCATCACGCCCAGCACGCGCCCCACCTTGGCAGGGTCGCTCAAGCGCTGGGTGAGTGTGACGCGCACCGGTCCCATGGCGCCAAAACCAATGCCACAGACAAGCTGCCCCACCGCAGCAGCGGCAACATGGGCGGTACCCACATACACAACGGAGCCCACACCCGTCACCAGCAGCATCGCCGCCAGAAGCTCCAGCCTGATGCGTCCCGACGGCACACGCATGATTAGGTACGACCCCAGTGTTCCGCCGATGCCAGCAATGGCCGACAACCATCCCATCCACTCCGTACCCACGCAGAGAACATCGCGGTAGAACAGCGACTCGAGCGAATCGAATGCCCCGTAGGAAAAGAAGCCCATAAAGCCCATGAGAAAAATCAGGCGCAGGTCGGCATCAGCTGCCGTGGCAATAACGCCTTCCCAAAGCGATCGCAAGCCCGTCGCCTCAGCGCGAGACTCCGGCTTAGCGAAGCCCTGAACAGCAGCGCCTTCACGCAACGAGGTCGCAAGCAGCAGAGCGGGAACAGGTGCCACCGCAAGCAGGAAAAACACCCCTTGGTTGGAAAAGACCGAAGCGATAACGCCTCCAAGCGCAGGTCCAACGATCACCGCGACACTTGTCGCGATGTTATTGAGGCCGTTAATGCGCAGAAGCTCATCGGGGACTTCCGTCAAAAAGCGCGGATAGGCGTCCATGGCCGTAGTCCCCGCGCCAAACAACAGCCCGGTAGAGATGGCGAGTAGCGCAAGCGCGGAATAGGACACGGGAGCAATAAGACCAAAAACGCCCGATGCGCAAAGCAGGACGCAAACGGCTAGAAGCACATGACGCGGGCCCAAGGAGTCCACAAGTGCGCCGGAGCAAAACGTTGCAAAGATGAGCACCAGGTTGAGTCCAAACACGAGTGCGGACGTCTCAAATGCGCCGGCCCCGAGAACGTAAGTGCCGCAGCCAATGATGCCGACAAAATACGTCGACTGAAATGCAAGCTGTATAAAGAAATTTACCGCAACCAAACGGTGCGATGGAGAAAGAAGGCGGGACATAGCAAACCCCTCATGCATATGAAAACCAAACGAGACAGCCTGAGCGTCATCAGTCCATGTAGCTCTCGAACATATGCATAATCTCCCCTTTGCTGCGGTCGTCCCGTATTCTAGCACCGATCTGGCGTCCCGCCCCTGCGCGTTGCCATCAGAACGCTCCACGCCCCAGCGCTTGGGCATGAGAAATGGCCGCCTTCGCTTACGCGGGGGCGGCCATTTGGCTTGTCTCTGTGTCATCGATTCTAATGCACAAACATGCGCACGAATTTGTGTTTCCAGCTTGCGTAGGGCGCATACCGAAACGGCACGTCCAGCCAGGTTGCCTTGTTCACGATGCTCTTCTTGTGGCTAAACGTATCGAAGCTCTCGCGGCCATGGTACTGCCCCATGCCGCTCGCGCCCATGCCGCCAAAGCCCATATGGCTCGTGGCCAGGTGCACAATCGTATCGTTAATGCAGCCGCCGCCAAAGGGCACGTAGCGCACAAAGCGCTGCTGAACCGCACGGTCCTGACTAAAGACGTACAGGGCCAGCGGCGTTGGGCGATTCGCGATGAACGCCTCGACCTCATCCAGGCTCTCAAACGTCAGCACCGGCAAGATGGGGCCGAAAATCTCCTCCTGCATTACGGCGTCATCGGGGGTCACGCCATCCAGAATCGTCGGCTCAATCTTGAGCGACATCTCGCGCGCCGCGCCACCAAGCACAACCTTATCGGGATCGATCAGCCCACGCACGCGCGCAAAGTGCTTGGCGTTGACGATATGGCCGTAATCCTCGTTGTCGAGCGGATGCTCGCCAAACATACGGCGGACTTCCTCCTTGATAAGGCCCAGCAGCTCGTCGTGCACGCGTCTATCGACCAGCAGGTAGTCGGGCGCCACGCAGGTCTGCCCCACGTTGAGCCATTTACCAAAGGCGATACGCCGTGCCGCGACCTTCAAGTTTGCCGTTGCATCTACGATGCAGGGACTCTTTCCACCCAGCTCGAGCGTCACGGGCGTAAGGTTTTTACTTGCCCGCTCCATGACGAGTTTGCCGACCGGAACGCTACCGGTAAAGAAAATCTTGTCCCAGCACTCATCGAGCAGCGCTTCGTTCTCGGCGCGCCCGCCCTCGACAACCGTTACCAGGCGCGGATCAAATGCCTCTTCGCAGATTTGCTTGAGCACCGCGCTCGAAGCCGGGGCATAGGCGCTCGGCTTGATGACCACGGTATTGCCCGCGGCAAGGGCGCCGGCAAGCGGCTCGAGCGTCAACAAAAACGGATAGTTCCAAGGAGCCATGATGAGCGTAACGCCATAGGGCACGGCCTGCGTCTTGCACACACTCACGGCGTTGGCGAGGTCACACGGGCGCAGGCGCGGGCGACTCCATCGAGCCACGTGCGCAATCTGATGACGAATCTCGGAAAGCGACGTGCCGATCTCGCACATATATGCCTCGTCGTGCGACTTGCCCAAATCGGTCTTGAGCGCATGGGCAATATTGGCCTCGTGCGCCTGTACCGCATCACGCAAGCTCACGAGCGCGCGACGGCGAGCATCGACATCAAACGTGGCATGCGTCTTAAAATAGGCGCGTTGATCGGCAACGATGCGCGCGATTTCCTCGGTGTTCATGGGCCCTCCTAGTTCTCGCCCTCAAACATACCACCTGCAACGACTTCGTACATATGCTCGAGCTCCAAGCGGTCCATTAGAAGCGGAACGGGGTACAGGGGATTGGCCTCGGCATCGGCATGCGCCGCCATCTGCGGAATGTCGGAGCGGCGAACGCCTGTCACATATTTGGGGATACCCAGGGCAACGTTCATGCGGTCGACCCAATCGATAAAGGCCTCGGCCGCAAGACCGTCCTGCGCGGTAGCCGGCGCAATGTCCGCCATGCGGGCAAGATCGGCGAGCTTGGGGGCGGCGGCGTCACCATAAGCGCGAAGCATATGCGGCAGGATGATGGCGTTGGCCAGGCCATGCGGAATCCCGTATCGTCCGCCCAGGCTGTGTGCAATGGCATGAACGTATCCAACGTAGGAGCGCGTAAACGCAACGCCCGCCTTATACGCTGCAGAAAGCATATTGTGGCGCGCACGCATGTTGTCGCCGTGCTCATAGGCCTCGAGCAAATAATCGTGGATGAGCTGTACCGCCTGACGCGCCATCTTGCGCGTATAGGGCGTGGTGCTGCGGCCGATAAAGGCCTCGACGGCATGCGTCAGGGCATCCATACCCGTTTGTCCCGTAATGGAGGCGGGCAGGCCGCGCGTAAACTCGGGGTCGTACACCGCAAAGCGCGGGATAAGCACAAAGTCGTTAATGGGGTACTTGTAGTGCGTCTTGTCATCGGTAATGACCGCTGCAAGTGTGACCTCGCTTCCCGTGCCTGCCGTGGTGGGGACGGCGATGAGCAGCGGCAGGCGACGATGAACGCGCAGCAGGCCACGCATCTTGTTGATGGGCTTGTTTGGCTGTGCGATGCGTGCGCCCACACCCTTAGCACAGTCCATGGCCGAGCCGCCGCCAAAGCCGATAACGGCCTGGCAGGCGTTCTCCCGATACAGGGACGCCGCTTCCTCCACGTTTGAGACCGTAGGGTTTGCCGATGTTTTGGCATAGATCGCAACGCCGATTCCCTTGGACGCGAGCGCCGTCTCGAGCGGTGCCGTAAGCCCCAGACGGGCAATACCGGGATCCGTCACGATAAGAACCCGCTGTATCGAGCGTTTTTGAAGCACCGCGGGGACATCCTCGGCATGCTCCAGAATATGCGGCTCGGTATAGGGCAACACCGGCAATGCGATGCGAAAAACCATCTGATACGTTCGGCACCAGGCGCGACGGGCTAGATGCATAAAGGAAGCTCCTTCATTTGTTGATGGGTCAACATTTGCTCGACCGATTGTACTCATCGGAGGTCTCGGGCGGCCTGCCAATCGTTAATCAATCAACATCTTCACAAGCTCAAAATTTTTTATTAAAAATCATTCCTAATAGGCTTCACATTCGGTTGCATTTATGGATAATAGAACTCGTCAAGACGCGCGTCCGGAGAGGGCCTTTACGGGACCGGACGAGCGCTCCATCGCCATCGATCGAAAGGATCGAATCATGAAATTTGTTTGCCCCGTTTGCGGTTATGTGGAAGAGTTCGACGGCGACCAGCTGCCCGAGGATTTCAAATGCCCCCAGTGCGGCGTTCCCGGTTCTCGTTTCCTGAAGCAGGAGGAGGGCCAGCTCGAGTGGGCTGCCGAGCACGTCGTGGGCGTCGCCAAGATGGAGGGTGTCTCCGAGGATATCGTTGCTGACCTGCGCGCCAACTTTGAAGGCGAGTGCTCCGAGGTCGGTATGTACCTGGCCATGGCTCGCGTCGCTCATCGCGAGGGCTATCCCGAGATCGGCCTGTACTGGGAGAAGGCTGCGCACGAGGAGGCCGAGCATGCCGCCAAGTTCGCTGAGCTCCTGGGCGAGGTCGTGACCGACTCCACCAAGAAGAACCTCGAGATGCGCGTTGAGGCCGAGAACGGCGCCACCGCCGGAAAGACCGATCTTGCCAAGCGCGCCAAGGCCGCTGGCCTCGATGCCATCCACGACACCGTGCACGAGATGGCTCGCGACGAGGCTCGCCACGGCAAGGCTTTCGCCGGCCTGCTCAAGCGCTACTTTGGCTAAGCCAATCGCCTGAGAGATAATCTCTAGCTCGATAAGGCCCGGACCGCATGGTTCGGGCCTTTTTCGTGTCTTGCGAACCAGTTAACGTCCCAAAAATAGGAACACCTTTGACATCGGCTTCGCGTCAAAAACTAAGTGAGTAGACTTTTTGGAACTTGTCGAGCAGACCACCCGTATTGCTTTATAAAACCGCAGGTAGATAGCTTGCCGCAAAACAATCTGGTCGCCATCACGCTAAAAGTCTACTCACTTAGATTAGCAGCCGCCCACGATCGGGCCTTTTTGTATCTAACGGGTATCTTTTTGTCGATTTCTCCCAGTTTTGACCAGTCAACGAACAGCTCAGACCGGAGTAACGCCTCGGCCCCTTGCTCCTCCGAGCTTTTATCGCGATATTCAACATCGAGCAACCTGCATACGGCCTTAACAATCGCGCGAAATCTATCCTCATCGGATATCTGTCCGTGTGTCAGGAGAAATACATCGTAGCCCATTGCCTGAAGCGCCGTCATGCGGTCGGCGTCACGCAAGCCATCCCCCGCTCGCCCGTGCGAGGCCTTCCCCTGACATTCGATGGCCACCTGCCGCTTTCCGTTCGGCGAAGACAACAGTAGGTCGATATATACGCGGGACTTTCCCACAATCGATCGAGCACTTGTGCTTAGCATCACTTCAACATTAAGCTCTATGCCGCAAAAACCTTCGCCTCCCAGGGATCGTGGCAACCCAAGCAACAAATACGTCTCAACCTCAAAAGGCGATGCGGCGCCCAGTGGAACGAGATGCGATACCGCGACAAATCGCTTGCCGTAACGCATCCCACAAACATCTGAACAAAAACGGTCAAGGTCTCCGCCCAAAACCAAAGCGTCGCGCCGCCACAAATTTGAGGCGGCACCGTCCTCGGACGGGCAACGTGCCCAACCAAAGGTTGCCGGAATCGCGCCCGACTCAATTGCACGCGAAAGCTCTGCCTCGAGTGCTGCTGGCAAGGCACAAACCGTAAACAAGCCGCACATCTCCGCTAATACCAAAAGCAGCTGGAGATCCGTCAGATGCCGCGACATGATGAATGCCGTCAGCAAAGGAGATGTGACCAGAAACCCATGTTCCGTTTCCAGCACGGATTCCCTGGGAAGCTCACCAAGGAACAGCCGTTGCCTAACGCTGGCAGGACAAGTCCGCTTATTTCTCGTCCCAACCAATGTATGCAACGGCAAGCCGAGCACGACCGCAGCCGTCGGGTTACGGGCGAGGCCATATCGCTGCCGGTCTTCTTCCGGTCGTGGAAGTGGCGGACACAAAGCGAGGGCTTGAGGAGGCAAACGCCAGTACCTAAAAGCCGATATGTCACAAAGTAGATCCTTCATAGGCACAGGAAAACACGAATTTCAACCCAGCCAGTCTCGCATTGGCGCGAACGCACCAAAAATGGCACCGAGCGGACCGCTAAGTTTTCAACAGCCCTCCCCAACTGACCAATAGCTTGCCAAGAACTGGACGAAGCCCTGTTGAAAACCCCTTTTTTTCTTATGGAGAAGCTTTGCGCGGCAAGTGAGTAGACTTTTTGGAACATCCCGAGCAGGCCGGTCATCCTGCTTTTCAAAACCGCAGGTAGATAGCTTGTTACAAAACTGCCTGGTCGCCAAAGAGCTAAAGGTCTACTCACTTAGGCTAGAGGGCACCCCCATTAGCTGCGATTCCAGGGTGTTTAGCGCATTTGAACTCAAGTCGTCATACTGGACAAGGATTCGAGTCGAGCTTTCAGGGACAGATGCGCCATCGGCACACCAAAAGCAGTCACTGATATCGATAAAAGGGATACTCGAGCGCGTGAGGGCCAGCGTAAAAGAGCTTCCGCCCGCGCCACGCTCCACAACCACGATGCAGTAAAGACCCGCATCCGCATGTTCGATCGAGACCTCCCCCGTCGGAAACGTCTTCCGTACAAGCGCCGCCAGGCCATCACGCGCCTCGCGAGCACGAACACGCACGCGGTTCACATGTCGCTCGTAATCACCCGATTCCAGCAAGCGCGCTAAAGCGACCTGGTCAACAGAGCTCACCGACGAGGCGTAAAAACCAAGGTCGCGCCCGAACCGCTCCATCAGGTCATCGGGCAGGACCATATACGCCAAACGTAACGCCGAGGAAAGGCTCTTCGAAAACGTGTTGGTGTAGATAACCGACTGAGCGGCATCGATTGACGCGAGCGCGGGAATCGGCTTGCCAGCAAGGCGAAACTCGCAATCGAAGTCATCTTCGATGAGATACCGGTCTGGCCGCTCGGCAGCCCAGCTCAGCAGCGCATAGCGACGCGCGATGCTCGTCACAAGGCCGGTCGGATACTGATGGGACGGCATCAGGTGAAGGACATCTGTTCCGGTTTTCTGCAAAGCGCTCAAGTCCACGCCCTCACCATCCAGCGGGATATGGCGAACTTCGCAACCCATAGCCTGATAGATGCGTGTCAGACGCAAATAACCCGGATCCTCGACGGCATACACCTTGTCCGCGCCAAGCAACTGAACCAACATGGTATCGAGCAGCTGGGCGCCCGCACCGATAACAATGTTGTCGGGATTAACATTCATGCCCCGTGTCCCGCGCAGATGGCGAGCGATTGCGCGTCGTAGCCGAGCGGTGCCCTGCGCTGGTGCGGGCGAAAAGATCTCGCGTTCGTCTTCGGATGTCAGCGTTGCCCGTAGCGCGCCTTGCCAAAGCCTAGCCGCCTCCAAAGCGGAAGGAGAAAGCGCATCGAATCGCTCGATCTGTCCATCGGCGTCATGCGCCCCGGGGTCCATAGAGACAGTATCCCGGTCGATATCCTCTGTAACCAAAGCCAAAACCGGTGCATCCGGAAGCTCGCACGCATAGTAGCCGCGACGCGGCTTTGAGCGAATATAACCCTCGGCAAGCAGCTGACTATATGCATTCTCGATGGTAATGACACTGATTCCCAGATGACTGGCAAAGGCGCGCTTAGACGGCAGATGCTCCCCCGCCGCAATGCGTCCAGCAACGATATCATCTCGAATTTGCTGGTAAACATACTCATAGAGCGACGCTTCGCCGCGTTGTTCCAAATTGTAGTCAAGCATGAGTCTATCATCTGACCTTATCGAGTCATTCAATCTGGTATTAGTCTGACCTTGTTATTATCTCGAAAACTGAGTATTTCGCCATACCCAGCTCCCCGATAGGATGTTCCGTCAAGCAATGCACATGCCAATCAAGGGAGCGACCATGGCAGAACAGACCAGCAAGGCCGATCGCGTCAAACTCAACCGCGAGCTCGCACAGATGCTCAAGGGCGGCGTCATCATGGACGTTACCACGCCCGAGCAGGCCCGCATCGCCGAGAAGGCAGGCGCCTGCGCCGTCATGGCTCTCGAGCGCATCCCGGTCGACATCCGCGCCGCCGGCGGCGTTTCGCGCATGAGTGACCCCAAGATGATCAAGGGCATTCAGGAGGCCGTCTCCATCCCCGTCATGGCAAAGTGCCGCATCGGTCACATCGTCGAGGCGCAGGTCCTTCAGGCCATCGAGATCGATTACATCGATGAGTCCGAGGTTCTCTCCCCCGCCGACGATGTCTACCACATCGACAAGACCCAGTTTGACGTGCCGTTTGTCTGCGGCGCCCGCGATCTGGGCGAGGCGCTGCGCCGTGTTGCCGAGGGCGCCACGATGATTCGCACCAAGGGCGAGCCGGGCACGGGCGACGTGGTCCAGGCCGTGCGCCACATGCACAAGATCCAAAAGCAGATCCGTGACGTTGTCGCCCTGCGTGACGACGAGCTCTTTGAGGCAGCCAAGCAACTGCAGGTTCCGGTCGAGCTGGTGCGCGATATCCATGCCACGGGTAAGCTTCCCGTGGTGAACTTTGCTGCTGGCGGTGTAGCAACCCCTGCCGACGCCGCGCTGATGATGCAGTTGGGCGCCGAAGGCGTCTTTGTCGGATCGGGCATCTTTAAGAGCGGCGACCCGGCCAAGCGCGCCGCCGCCATCGTCAAGGCCGTGGCCAACTTCACCGACGCCAAGCTCATCGCTGAGCTTTCGGAGGATCTAGGCGAGGACATGGTCGGCATCAACGCCGACGAGATCGAGATCATCATGGAGGAGCGCGGACGCTAGTCCGGTAGAAAGGATCGCACATGAGCGATTACGCAGACCAGACGGTCGCCGTGCTGGCGGTCCAAGGTGCTTTTGTCGAGCACGAGGCAAGGCTGTCCGAGCTGGGCGCACGTTGTATTGAGCTGAGGCAGGCGGCTGATTTGAAGCAGGACTTTGACCGTCTGGTACTTCCCGGCGGCGAGTCTACCGTTCAAGGGAAGCTGCTTGCCGAACTCGATATGCTCGAGGGACTTCGTACCCGCATTGTTGAAGGTATGCCTATATTGGGAACTTGCGCCGGCTTGATTCTCTTGGCACGCGATCTTGCCACCCACGACGATAAGGGGACGCCGCGCTTGGCAACCATGGATGTGCTCGTTGAGCGTAATGCTTACGGCAGGCAGCTCGGCAGCTTTCGAACCAAGGGGCAGATAGCCGGCATCGACGGTGAAGTGCCGCTGACGTTTATCCGCGCGCCCCGCATCGTCGAGGTCCACGGCGACGCCAAGGCCTTAGCGAAAGTCGACGGGCGCATCGTCGCCGCCCGCCAGGGCAACCAGCTCGGCGTCACCTTCCATCCCGAACTCGACGACGACACCCACCTCCTCGAACTGTTCCTACAAATGTAGGCGGAGTAGAAACGAGCGTGGATTTTCAGACACACAACAAATGAGAGTGGATAATCTCCCACTTTGAGTTTGAATACAGGCTCAAACCGGGAGATTATCCACTCTCATGCTATGTAGTCGTTGGGGACGTTCTTAAACGACCAGTCAAACAAGAACGTCCCAAACGACTACATTGCGATAGGCGGCCACGTTTGTCCAGATAAAACCGACCAAAATAAACCTGTCCCTTTTTGGCAGGTTCGAATCAAGGTAATGCCGATGTTTTGGCAACGCCAGCGAGCGCCGCCCAGGGCGAACAAGTTGGCATGAAAAAGGCAAAGCATAGACCTTCTGGTCATGCCTTGCCTTTTGAATGACAAATTGTCGCCCTGGGTGGCGCGTAGCGTCAACTAGTTACGCGGTTCGTAGAACCGCGTAACCCCTAAAAGCGGTTGCCGCGGAAGCCGCCGCCGTTGCGGCCGCCACGATCGCCACCGCGACCGCCGCGGTCGTTACCACGGTTGCCGCCGAAGCCGCCACGGTTGCCACCGCGGTCGCCATAGCCACCACGGTTGCCGCCAAAGCCGCCGCGACCGCCACGGTCGCCGCCACGGTCACCAAATCCGCCACGGCCGCCACGATCGCCACCGCGGCCACCGCGATCGCCAAAGCCGCCGCGGCCGCCACGGTCACCGCCACGGCCACCACGATCGTCACGGCCGCCGCGAGGACCGCGGTCCTCATCCAGGCCCATGGCGACGAGCGGAGCGATAACCTTATCGAGAGCGGCCATCAGCTCGGTGGCCTCCTCGTAAGAAAGCTCGGGCAGGAGCTTCTCCTTCTTATTGGCAAGCTCGACCAGGCCCTCAGCGGCATCCTCGGCAGCGAAGACAACGATCTTGCGCATATCGCCCTCGGCGTCGTCGATGCGGCCGACCAGATCGGCAGCCTCGGCCTCGGCCATCAGGCCATCGAGCTCACGGAGACGCATGCCCAGGAGGTCGGACATTTCCTTCTGCTCCATCTTGGGCTTGAGGTCAAGAAGCTTGATGGCGCGCTCGATGTTCGCCATGCGCTCGGCCTTGGCCTCCTCCTCCTTGGAAATAGCAAAGCGACGGCTACGCAGCAGGCGGGCGGCCTTCTGCATCTTGTCCATCAGCTCTTCGTCATCGTAATCAACGGCGGCCTCGACAACCTCGGCCTCCTCCTCGGCGGAAACCTCGTCAGCAACCTCAACCTCGGCAGCTTCGGTCTCCACGGTCTCGACTGCCTCGACCTCGGCAGCCATGGTCTCGTTCTCGGTCTCGTTCATGATCTCTTCGTTCTCGGACATGAGACTCCTTCTTGGCCCTCTCGGGCATCATCGCCCCATTCGCGGGGCCCGTCGCGCACTCTTTGCGCTTTAAACATTCATGCCTCTCGGCAAAACGTCCATTAGTTTATGGTGTCGCCATCCAATCTAGCTGCAGAATCTATGTGCACACATTAATGCGACATGTCGCGGTATCATGGCCTGAACCAAACGCATCCACCTTAAGGAGCCCGCCATGATTAAGCCCATCATGAAATCCGAGTTCTTTTTGCGCCTGCCTTCCGAAGACGCGGGGCCCGACGACGCCGCGACCGGGCAGGATCTTCTGGACACGCTGCACGAACACGAGCACGAGTGCGTGGGCCTTGCCGCCAACATGATCGGCGTACGCAAGCGCATCATCTGCGTAAAGGACGACAACAGGGCGCTGCTGATGTACAACCCTCAAATTCTTGAGAAGGTCAACGCCTACCAGACGAGTGAAGGATGTCTTTCGCTCGTCGGCGAGCGTCCCTGCACTCGTTATCGCCGCATTAAGGTGGAATATCTGGACGAGAGCTTTGTCCACCGCATCAAAAACTTCTCAGGCTACACCGCCGAGATCATCCAACACGAAATCGACCACTGCCAAGGAATCGTTATATAGTTCCGCCAATTCAAGAAGGCTCCCTGCAGCCAAGCAACTGCAGGGAGCTTTTCATAGTGCGGAACTTCTATCCCACTAGCTCTGGCGGTAGTGATCGAAGAAGTCGGCGAGGTCCTCGAGCGACTCCTTTAGTACTTCCATGCGCGGCAGGTACACGATGCGGAAGTGGTCGGGCTCGGCCCAGTTAAAGCCGCCGCCGCGCGTGATCAGGATCTTTTTCTCGTGCAGCAGGTCAAGGGCAAACTGCTCGTCATCGGTGATGTTGAACTTCTTAACATCCATCTTGGGGAAGATGTAGAACGCCGCACGCGGCTTGACCACCGAGATGCCATCAATCTTGTTGAGCGCCTCATACACAAAGTTGCGCTGCTCGTAGACACGGCCGCCGGGACGGATGTAGTCGTTGACGGACTGATGTCCACCGAGTGCCGTCTGAACGATCGATTGAGCCGGCACGTTGGAGCACAGGCGCATGTTGGAGAGCATGTTGATGCCCATGATGAAGTCGCTCATGCAGCGCTGGTTGCCCGAAAGCACCATCCAACCGATGCGATAGCCCGCAATCATGTGCGACTTGGACAGGCCGCTAAACGTAACGCAGGGCAGGTCGGGGGCAAGCGATGCAATGGAGACGTGCTCGTAGCCGTCCATGCACAGACGGTCGTAGATCTCATCAGCAAAGATCATCAGCTGATGCCTGCGTGCAATCTCGACGATGCCCTCGAGCACCTCGCGCGGATAGACGGAACCCGTGGGGTTGTTGGGGTTGATGATCACGAGGGCTTTGGTCGCGCTCGTGATCTTGGACTCCATATCCTCCAGATCGGGATACCAATCCGCCTGCTCGTCGCACAGATAGTGCACGGGATGTCCGCCGGCAAGAGTTGCGCACGCCGTCCACAGCGGGTAATCGGGGCTGGGAATCAGGATCTCGTCGCCGTTATCGAGCAGTGCGTTCATCGAAAGCTGAATGAGCTCGGACACACCGTTGCCCGTGTAGATGTGCTCCATCTGAACATTGGGCAGGCCCTTGATCTGCGAGTACTGCATGATCGCCTTGCGCGCGGAGAACAGGCCGCGCGAGTTGGAATAGCCTTCGCAGTCGGGCAGCTGCTGGCGCATGTCCTTAATGACCTCGTCGGGCGTGCGAAAACCAAAGGGCGCGGGGTTGCCGATATTGAGCTTGAGAATGCGCTCGCCCTCGTCCTCCATGCGGGCGGCCTCGTCAACGACGGGACCGCGCACGTCATAGAGGACGTTGTCGAGCTTGCTGGATTTAGAAAAAGTACGCATGGTGGCGCTCCTTGCAATTTGAGCCGAGGGGTTGGGTTCGGGTTTGGAAACGTTGCGGGGCGATGATGTCTCGCCTTGATCGGCGTCACTGGCGAGCAGCCAGGTAACATCGACCTCCAAAATACGGGCGAGCAGCTCTGCCACATCGCGCCGCGGAATCGTCTTGCCGCTCACATATTGGCTCATCTGACTCTTGCCGAGTTTTTTGCCGAGCATCTCCGATGCGCGGATCACATCCGACTGGCGAACGTCGCGATCGGACATAGCCTGTCGCAGGCGATCGCTAAACGTCTCTTGGGCCACTAGAACCTCCTTGCTGGCAAAGTTCAATTTGTAGAACACGAATTGAACCTGAGTTCAATTTAGGCAGCAGTATAACGCCGTGCTATTTCGAGAAGTTCAATTTCAAAAATAAAATGAGCCAAACCTCGAGATTTATCCCAAGGCGATAACGACGTGCGCTCGTTTAGAGGTATTCGAGGAAACGAGCGGCGGCAAGCGAAACATCGGCCGTGCGATATATCGCATTGATCAGCCGATGAGGATGTCCCTCGAGCGGACGCACGGCAACATCGAACTGGCAGCGGCGCAAGATGAGCGCCGGAAGAATGCTCACACCCAGACCGTCCTCGACCATGGCCATAATCGCATAGTCATCCCAGGTTGACAGCTTCGAGCGCACCGCCAGGCCCGCACGACGGAACAGTGGCGTAATCTCATCGTCACTGCCACGTTCCAGCAGAATAAACTGCTCGTTGGCCAAATCAGCAAGAGAAACGGCCTTTGCAGTGGCAAGTGAAGAGTTTGCCGGCACCACCGCCATCAGCTCATCTTGCACCAACGCCCGCGATGTCATGCCGTTTCCTCGGGGCTCACGCGGAATAAAGCCCAGGTCGCAGCGCCCTTCCGCCACCCATTGCTCAATCTCCGAGTAATCGCCCATCAGCAACTCATAATCGACGTCCGGGTGATCGGCACGAAAGCGCGCAATCACCGGCGGCAGCACATGGGTCGCCACACTCGAAAACGTACCGATGCAGATTTTGCCGCGCATGAGCCCACGCATCTCATCCACCCGTCGCTGCAAACGAACAAATTCCTCGCATAACGCCTCGACCGCCGGCATAACTTGCCGCCCATCGGCAGAAAGCACTACGCCCTCGCGGCTTCTATCGAGCACTTTAAAGCCCCAGTCTGCCTCAAGATCGGCCACCATACGGCTCACGCCCGACTGCGAATAGCTCAGCCGCTCGGCGGCGCGCGTAAAACTGCCGGCGCGCACGGTCTCGAGCAGCACCTGCATCTTTTGAATATTCGTTTCCACGGCACCCCTCCACCTTTACATGAGTTTTTGTCATGTTATCCATGCATTATATTCGCTTTTCTTCTATAGCCACCTCACCCATAGTGAACATGTTCGGATATAAAGGGGACGGAAGCACATGAACAACGGACTGTTTACGTACTTAGCAGCATTGCTATTGTTTGGCTCCAACGGCATCATCGCCGCTGCCATCGCGCTGCCGAGCTCCGATATCGTGCTGCTGCGCACCTTTCTGGGAGCCCTCTCGCTTGTCACCATCCTCGTTATCACCCAACGCCATAAGCTGCAGGCGCCATCTCGTCCCCGCGAAGCCGCAGCACTCCTTCTCTCGGGAGCCGCGCTGGGCGCCAGCTGGATTTTTCTGTTCCGCGCCTACCAGACGATCGGCGTCGGCGTATCCTCGCTGCTGTACTACTGCGGCCCCATCATCGTCATGGCCCTCTCGCCGTTTATCTTTGGCGAAAAACTGACCGGCAGCAAAATCGCCGGCTTTATCGCCGTCGCCTGCGGCGCTTTTCTCATTGCAGCGCAAGGTCTCGGCGGCAACATGCCCATTGCGGGCATCGTCTGCGGCATCGCCTCGGCATTTTGCTATGCGCTGATGGTCATCGCTAGCAAGGGTGCGCCACACATCGAGGGTCTCGAGAACTCCGCGCTCCAGTTGAGCGCCGCCTTTGTGACCGCGCTGGTCCTTACGCTCGTCACCCAAGGCGCTCCCTCGTTTTTCTCCCCCGGCATCGCCGCAGGCATCGATTGGCGCGCCGTCGCTATGCTCGGCGTCGTCAACACCGGCATCGGTTGCCTGCTCTACTTTAGCGCCGTCGCCAAGCTGCCCGTGCAGACCGTCGCGGTTGTCGGCTACCTCGAGCCGCTCTCGGCCGTCGTGTTCTCCGCCGTCCTTTTGGGTGAAGTTATAACGCCAGTCCGCCTGATGGGCGCCGCACTTATCATCGGCGGCGCGATTTTTTGCGAACTCGCTGGCAAGCGCGCAAGCGCCAAGGCCGGTATCGCCCAGACAGTACGCGCTTAAAAGCCCCTGTTTTGAAATGCTACCTGCGTACATAAATAATCCCCAGCTGGGGATTATTGTCTAAAAATACCCGATGTGCCAAACTGCTCTTGTATGTATAAAGACGGCATAAAAGTTATCTGCTCAGGACAGATAACCGGATGTCTAAGGGAGTCCACGTGGCACACAACAAGTTGGAGGCAAACCTCCAAGACCAGCGCGGGCAAGGCGGGCACGGAGCCATCCCCCTCTCCGCTGGCATGCTGCTCGTAACGCTCGGCGTCGTCTATGGCGACATCGGCACGAGCCCCATGTACACCATGAAATCAATCGTCGCCAACAACGGCGGCATCGGTACCGTCAGCGAGGACATGATCCTGGGCGCGCTTTCGCTCGTCATCTGGACCATGACGCTCGTGACCACGGTCAAGTACGTGGTAATCGCCATGAAGGCCGACAACCACAACGAAGGCGGCATCTTCGCCCTGTTCAGCCTCGTACGCAAGGTGGCACCATGGCTGATTCTGCCCGCCATGATCGGCGGTGCGGCACTGCTTGCCGACGGCATCCTCACCCCCGCCGTCACGGTTACCACGGCCATCGAGGGCTTGCGCACCATCGAGTGGGGCCATGCGCTTTTGGGTGACGGCCAGACCAACGTCATCATTATTACCATCATCATTATCTGCGGCCTATTTGCCATGCAGCGCGCCGGCACCTCGTCAATCGGCAAGCTCTTCGGCCCGCTCATGACGCTGTGGTTCCTGTTCCTGGCAGGCGCCGGCCTGTTCAACATGCTCGGCAACCTGTCCATCTTGCGCGCGCTCAACCCCATCCGCGGCATTATGTTCCTGTTCTCGCCCATCAACCATTCGGGCATTATGGTGCTCGGCTTTGTCTTCCTGTCGACAACCGGTGCCGAGGCACTCTACTCGGACATGGGCCACGTGGGCAAGGCAAACATCTATGCATCCTGGCCATTTGTTAAGGCGGCCCTTATCCTCAACTATCTGGGTCAGGGAGCTTGGCTACTCGCCAATAACTCCAACCCCCAGATGCTCGCGATGGATATCGTCAACCCGTTCTATATGATGCTCCCCGAGCCCCTACGCCCCTTTGCCATCGTGCTTTCGGCCGTGGCGGCCATCATCGCCTCACAGGCGCTCATCACCGGCTCGTTCTCGCTGGTATCCGAGGCAACGCGCCTCAACCTTATGCCGCATCTGCGCATCCACTACCCCAGCGACACCAAGGGCCAGCTCTATATTCCGCTCGTCAACAACATCATGTGGGTCGGCTGCATCTTTATCGTGCTGCTGTTCCAGAACTCCGAGCGCATGGAAAGCGCCTATGGCCTCGCCATCACCGTGACCATGCTCATGACCACGACGCTTTTGACGAGCTATATCGCCGGCATTCTCAAGCACAAGCTGGGTGCCTGCGTCTTCGCCCTGCTCTTCGGTGCCATTGAGCTGTGCTTCTTCGCCTCGTGCCTTACCATGTTCTTTGACGGCGGCTATGTGATGATCTTCCTGGCCTCGCTGCTGTTTGGCCTTATGTATGTGTGGCGCCGCGGCACCGCCATCGAGCGCACGCAGACGATCCTGCTGCCGGTCTCCAAGTACATCGATCAGCTCAACCGCCTGCGCAACGACGAGACCTATCCCGTGCTCGCCGACAACCTGGTGTTCCTCACCAACAGCCCCGATCCGCTCACACTCGACCGCGACGTGCTCTATTCCATCCTGGACAAACATCCCAAGCGCGCCAAGGCATACTGGTTCATTAACGTGCATGTCACCGATGAGCCCTATACGCACGAGTATTCCGTCGAGACCTTTGGCACGGACTTTTTGTTCCGCGTGCGCCTGGACCTGGGCTTTAAGGTCAACCAGCGCGTTAATGCCTACCTGCGCCAGATCGTTGGCGACCTGATGGCATCGGGCGAGCTGCCGCCGCAGCACCACACCTACTCCATCTATGAGACGCGCGGCAACGTGGGCGACTTCCGTTTTTGCATGCTGCGCAAGATGCTCGCCCCCGAAACGGACATCAACCGCAACGACCACCGCGTGATGGCCATCAAGTACGCCGTCCGCCGCGCCTGCGGAAGCCCGGCACGCTGGTACGGTCTTGAGAACTCGGCCATCATCATCGAGTACGTGCCGCTGTTTGCCCGCATGCGCCCGGCCGTTAAGCTCGTGCGCACCCAGGTGCCGCTCGAGGTTCAGATCGAAGAGGCCGAGGAAATGGAAGTCGACATCTTCTCGGACGACTTGGTCAACGGCAACGAGGCCGGTAGGGACATGAACGTCGATCCCACCGAGCTGCTCGAGAGCGTCGCCGATACGCCCGAACAGCAACAGCTCGACGGTCTTGAGAACGAACAACTCAACGACGCCAACTTCTAGCGACGTCACAAATCAACGACAGCGGCCCTGCACCTCACGAGAGACGCAGGGCCGCTTTGCATTGCAGTAAAGCTAACGGCTACGAACGACGCGGCTCGGGAACCACGAGCCTATCGGGGCTCGCGCCCTCGGCATCCATCAGGCTCACGTAGCGAATCGACGGATCCTCATACATCGCGTAGTAATAATTGCCCGTGCGCGCGCTAAAGCATCCGGTGTAGATAGTCTTCTCGAACTTGCCATCGCCCATCCTGGACGCCCCCTCAATCATCACCACGCCCTCGAGTGAGCGGAACATGCGGACGACGTTTTCGGCCTCGCTCTCCTTTTGCGGGTAATTGGCATTGAGGTACGCCGCCTTTACAAAACGGCTCGGCGAATAGCAGTCACCGGGAATGCCGCGCATGCCGGCACCCGCGCCATAGGGTTTGAGCTCGGCGCCACGCCATGTCGCCGTCTGCGGAAAATCGCTTGTGGCTGTGATATAGGTGCGCAGGTTTTCCATGTGCCACGGGAAGGTCGGCTGGTTGGCAAGGGTGTCGACCGGATCGTCGTATACATGCAGACCGTCAGCCATCATCTCGACCACGATGCTGCGCTGGCTGTCGCCGATAATCCAATGGAGCAGCGACACGCCCAGCCCCTCTCCGGCAGATTTGGCGACAATCACCGTGTCGCGCAGCGCGGCCTCGACCTCATCGACCGTCGAGAACGTCGCTGCCACCCACAGGGGAAACTCATAGGCCGCGATATTGGTCTTTCCATCAACCGGGCCCTCGGCATACTCGGCATAGCCGGGGAAGTTAAGCCCCGCCACAGCCAGACCCGCATCGTTACCACAGTCGAAAAACATGGGATAGTTCTTGTAATCGATGCACATGCCGATTACCGCGTGTGCCGCCGACGCATCGTCGATAAACGAATACGGAATGTGAAACCCGCGCGGCATCACACGAACCTGTTGGCCGTAGTCAAAGCTCCAGTCGAGGTTGCGGCCTAGATACATGTGGCCAGAATTATCGGTAAATCGAATGCTCGTGCACATAGCGCCTCCTAGCTCAATGTTCTTACTAGGCTCATTGTCACCAAACAAAGAAGCGCTAAACAAAAAGTCCGGACATGACAACAATGTCATACCCGGACTTTACAAGCAAGATAGACCCAACCAAGTCAACCCCGCAGGTCGTCTAAGGGGTCAAAGTGCCGCAGATTGCCACGAAAGAGGAGCGAAGCGTACTTAAGGTACGCGAGCGACGATTGAGCGGCAAGGTGCGGTGCTTTGGTCCCCTTAGACCAACTTGCCAAGACAGTGATCAATCATGTGTTGGATCATCTGTGCCTCAAAACCTGCGTAGTCGCGGCGGCACTCCTTCATCTTGCCGTCGACGATCTGGTCAAAGGCAACCTTGCACTTGATGTAGCGCGTGGACTTGGTGATCTCGTCGTGCGTCAGGCAGCTCTCCTCCATCTTGCTGGCGCCCAGGCCAAACACCAGACGGGGGTTGTAGAGCACGTGGGGCTCGCCGGCATCGTCCAGATAGACGCAGACCTTCTTGGTGACGCCAATCTGGTTGGCGGCAAGGCAGCCGGCATCCTCGAGCGACTTAATGGTATCGATCAGGTCCTGTGCGACCGACTCGTCCTCGACAGTCGCAACCTCGCAGCGCTGGGACAGGATGACCTCGTCGCGGCAGAGCTCTTTAATCATACGTTCCTCCAAAGAGTTCGTTGTAACCGCTTAAGTATACGGTACCTACACATTTTCATACGAAAAATACCGCACGTCTGCCCCCAAAGCGCCGAACATCAACATGCGAGGAACACTAACTATAAAAAGGCGATATAGTAAGGAAGTTCGTGTCAATCGGCCTAAACTCGGGGCCGAACAAGGAAAGGGTATGCATGGACGAACTTTTTCACGTCAGTGAGCGCAAGTCCACAATCGGGACCGAACTTCGCGCTGGACTGACAACATTCCTGGCGATGGCCTACATCATCGCCGTCAACCCCGCGGTGCTCTCGGGCGCCGGCATCGATGCGGGAGCGCTCGCCTGCGCCACTTGTCTGGGCGCCGGCATCATGACCATCTGCATGGGCATCTTCGCCAACCGCCCGCTCGCCTGCGCGTCGGGTCTGGGCATCAACGCCATGATTGCGGGCATCACCACCACCATGTGCGGCGGTGACTGGCACGTGGCCATGAGCGTTATCTTCCTCGAGGGTGTCGTCATCTTGCTGCTCGTCCTTTGCGGCCTGCGCGAGGCCATTATGGACGCCATCCCCGTGGTCCTGCGCCACGCCATCTCGGTTGGTCTGGGCATGTTCATCGCCATGATCGGCCTGTGCGATGCCGGCATCATCACCGCTGGCGCCGGTACGCTTGTCGGCCTGGGCGACATCACCTCCCCCACCTTTATCGTCGGCATCATCTCCATCGTCGTGACGGTTGCCCTGGCTTCCCGCAACGTGCCGGGCTCGCTGCTCATCGGCATCATCGTCGCCGTTATCGCCGGTATCCCGCTGGGCGTCACCCATGCGCCCGAGGGCCTTATCGCCCCGCTCGACTTCTCGACCTTTGGCGCCCCGTTTGCCAGCACCACCGACGGCAACATGGCCATCGTGAAGGTTCTGACCGACCCGATGCTGCTCGTCGTTGCCTTCTCGCTGCTCATGAGTGACTTCTTCGACACCATGGGCACCGCGATGGCCGTCGCCAAGCAGGGCGAGTTCCTAACCGAGGACGGCAATGTCGAGGACATCCGCCCCATCCTGGTCGTTGACTCCGTGGCCGCCGCTGCCGGTGGCTTTATGGGCGTCTCCTCCATCACCACCTTCGTCGAGTCCACCTCCGGCGCTGCCGACGGTGGCCGCACGGGCCTCACCTCCGTCACCACCGGCGTGTTGTTCATCCTCGCCGCGTTCTTCTCCCCCGTCGTCTCCATCGTTTCCAGTGCCGCCACCTGCGGCGCCCTGGTCTACGTCGGCTACCTCATGATGAGCGAGGTCTCCGAGATCGACTGGTCCGACGTGTCGCAGGGCTTCCCGGCGTTCATGATTGTCGCCGGCGTGCCCTTCACCTACTCCATCTCTGCCGGTATTGGCCTGGGCTTTATCGCCTACGTGGTCGTCGCGCTCTTTAAGGGCGAGGCCTCCAAGATCAAGCCGCTCATGTGGACCGCAGCCCTTGCCTTCCTCGTCTACTTCTTCGTGGCGTAACGGCATAGTCTGCTAACGTAAAACAACAAGGCGCGGAGTCGCATCGAACGGCTCCGCGCCTTTCTTTTAGCGTCTGTCCCCGTGCCGGCGTGCGACAATTGAGGCTGTCAATATCACAACACCGAGAGAAGCCTGCCTTGGAAGCGCATCATAAGCAGATAACCGTTTATTCAGAGTGTGCGGAAGGCGCGCCCGTCATCTACCTCCCCGTTGTCATGGGCGACGGTAGTGAAGCCTACGAGCGCTGCCGAGAGCTCGACTGCCCGCCGTTCACCCTTGTCGCCATTGGAGGGCTCGATTGGAATCGCGAGCTGAGTCCCTGGGCATGCGACGGAGCTATACGAGATGCCGAGCCCTTTGGCGGACAGGCTGCTGGTTTTCTTGACGAGTTGTTGAAGCAGATAATCCCCCAGGCCGAATCATCGCTCCCGCAACCGCCCGCCTGGCGCGGCGTTGCCGGCTACTCGTTGGCGGGTCTTTTTGCACTGTGGGCACTTTGGCAAACAGATGTCTTTGAGCGCGCGGCGAGTGCATCGGGGTCGCTGTGGTTCCCCGGCTTTATCGACTACGCGCGCGAGCGCACGATGACAGCTACGCCCGACGCCACCTATCTGTCGCTCGGTAAAAAGGAAACCAAGACGCCCAACCGCATGATGCGGCACGTACTCGACGATACACGCGCGATGGAAGAGCTGTTTATCGAGCGCGACATTCCAACAACGCTGGAGCTCAACCCCGGCAATCACTTTGCCCAAACTGACCTGCGCATGGCGCGCGGAATCCACTGGATACTGACGCATTAAAAATGGTGCCCACGCGCATATACGCATGGGCACCATATCTTGTTTTAGCTGAACGCAGCTGCTACTTAACAGCCTCCTCAAGCTCAGAAGTATCGAACTCAAAATCATTGCCGGGCAGAATCGCATTGAGCACGATACCCACCAGCGAGCCCACGGCAAGACCGGAAAGCGAAATCGTCACGCCGCCCAGCTCCAGCACGATGGCGCCGGCGGTGCTGTACGCAATACCGAGCGAAAGCACAAGCACCAGAGCGGCCACCAGCACGTTGCGGTTGTTCTGGAAATCGACCTGGTTCTCGATGAGGTTACGGACGCCCACAGCGCTGATCATGCCGTAGAGCACGAGCGACACGCCGCCGATAACGCATGCCGGCATGGCTGCGATGACCGCAGCGAACTTGGGGCAGAACGAAAGCACGATGGCGCAACACGCGGCAATGCGGATCACGCGCGGGTCGAACACGCGCGTCAGGGCGAGCACGCCGGTGTTCTCGCCATAGGTGGTGTTGGCCGGAGCGCCAAAGAGCGAAGCCAGAATCGTGGCAAGGCCGTCACCGAGCAGCGTGCGATGCAGACCAGGATCGGCGATGTAGTTACGCTCGCAAGTGGAGCCGATAGCCGAGATGTCACCGATATGCTCGATCATGGTCGCAAAGGCCAGCGGCATAATGGTAATGATGGCCGTCGTGGCAAGGCCGCTATCGAACTGCGGGCCAAAGAGCGCAAACACGGTGTTGTCCCACACGATGGGCAGACCGACCCACGGAGCGGCGGCAACGCCCGAAAAATCGACCTCACCCAACGCAGCCGCAACGGTATAGCTCACCACGACGCCCAACAGGATCGGCACGATCTTGACCATGCCGCGGCCCCAAATATTGCAGATGACGATGACGGCCACAGCGACAACGGCAACAAGCCAATTAGTCTGGCAGTTGGCGATAGCAGAGCTTGCCAAGATCAGGCCGATGGAAATGACGATGGGGCCGGTCACCACCGGCGGAAAGAAGCGCATGACACGCTTGGCGCCAAATGCGCGGAACAGCGCTGCCAGCACCGGATAGAGCAGACCGGCGCAGGCAACGCCCAGGCAGGCGTAGGGCAAAAGCTCGGCCTCGCCGTTGGGCGCAATTGCGGCATAACCGGCAATAAAGGCAAACGATGAGCCCAAAAATGCCGGCACCTTACCGCGCGATAGGAAGTGGAACAGCAGCGTGCCCAAGCCGGCAAACAAAAGCGTTGCCGACACCGAGAGACCGGTGAGCACGGGCACCAGCACCGTGGCGCCAAACATGGCAAACAGGTGCTGCAGACCGAGCAGGAACATGCGCGGGCGGCCGAGCGACGATGCGTCGTAGATGGCATCGCTAACGGCGGGCGTCGAGAACTGGGACATTGATGTCCTTTCGAATGGAAGGGCGATCGGGCATATCGGATAACCTGCCCGAACGATACGATCCGAACCATTGTACGCGATACGCAGCGCCTCGAACGCGCCGCCGCCTGCGAACGGCATCGTTATTTCCAGACACGCTCCACAATACGCTTGACCAGCGCAATCTTTGCCCACTGCTCGTCCTCGGTCAGCTTGTTGCCAATCTCGCAGCTGGCAAAGCCACACTGCGGAGACAGATACAGGTTCTCGAGCGGCACGTACTTTACCGCCTCGCGGATGCGCTCGACGATGGCGTCTTCGCTCTCGAGCTCTGCCGCCTTGGTGGTCACCAGGCCCAACACGACCTTCTTGCCGGGAGCAACGTACTTGAGCGGCTCAAAGCCACCGGCACGCGGCGTATCGAACTCAAGATAGAACGCATCGACGTTCTCGTGTGCGAACAGGTACGGCGCGATGGGGTCGTAGCCGCCCTCAAAAGCATAGGTGGAGTGGTAGTTGCCGCGGCACACGTGCGTGTTAATGACAAGGTCATCGGGCTTGCCCTCGATTGCGGCGTTGTTGAGCGCCACGCCCAGCTCGCTCACCTTTTGCAGGTCAACCGGGCTCATACCGGTCTTGGACACAAAGTCGGCATCGCAATAGATGCCCCAGGTGCAGTCATCAAATTGAATGTTGCGGCAGCCTGCGGCATACAGGTCGGCAATAACGGTGCGGTATGCTGCGGCGATGGCATCGGCGAGATCTTCGTCGGTCTTGTAGACGGCGCGCAGGCTCTCCTGCTGGCCATCGCAGCGGTCGAGCGTGACTTCGGAGAACGTCTGAATCGGCGCCGGAATGGTCTGTCGCGCGACCTGACCCTCCCCCTCGAGCGCCTTGACAAATTTGAAGTGCTCGACGAACGGATGATTCTCGCCGCTAATGGGACCGGTTACCACGGCGGTGTCGGCGGTAGTCTCCTCATCGTGGAACATATAGCCTGTACGCGAGGTGCGACGCTCGACGCCGTTCAGCCCCCACATAAAATCGAGGTGCCAGTAGCTGCGGCGAAACTCGCCATCGGTGATGACCTGCAGGCCGGCGGCCTTTTGCTTTGCCACCAAATCGCGGATGGCATCGTCCTCGACGGCCTTAAGTCCCTCGGCATCAAGCGTGCCTGCCGTATAGGCAGCACGAGCGTCCTTTACGGCCTGCGGACGAAGAAAGCTGCCGACGATATCGGCGCGAAACGGTGCGTTCGGTTGAATCGAAGTGCTCATAGATATCTCCCTTTTGCATTGGTTGCTTTACCGGGACAGAGTATGAGCGTTCATATGGCCATCGTAAAATATACGTTTATAACAGTTTGATATAGATGCTTCCTATGTCACTCTGGACTGCCATAAAGGGACTTGAACCGTGGGGAACACAGCAGCCTAGATATGCTGACGAATCGCGTCGATATAGGCCCGACCGTAGCGCGTGAGCGTCGTGTTCTTGCGCGTGATGATGCCAATCTCCATGTACTCGTCCACGTCGAGCGGAATCGAGATAATGCCGGGGCCGTTGAGCTCGTGGCTAATCACGCCCGAACACACCGTGTAGCCGTTGAGGCCCATGACCAGGTTGAACAACGTCGCGCGGTCGCGCACGCGGATATTCTTGCGACGCTCAAACGTCGAGGTCAGCTCCTCGGAATAGTAAAACGAGTTGTAGCTGCCCTGCTCGTAGGACAGGAACGGGTAGTCTTCCAGATCCTCGAGCGTCACGCTGGAGCGGTCCGCCAGCGGATGGTCGGCACAGACGAAGATATGAGGCGTGGCACAGAAGAGCCCTTCGAACACGAGCTCGTTGGCCGCCAGCATGCGCTCGATGACCTCGCGGTTGTGCTCGGACAGATATAGGATGCCCAACTCGCTTTTCATGTGCGCGACGTCCTCGATAATCTCGTGAGTCTGCTCCTCGCGCAGGGTAAAGTCGTAGCGCGCGGCATCGAACTCACGGATCACATCGACAAACGCGTTGACGGCAAAGGAGTAATGCTGGCAGCTCACGCTAAAATGCGGCACCTGCTCGGATGCTCCTTTGTACTTACCCTCGAGCAGATCAGCCTGATCGAGCACCTGGCGCGCATAGCCCAAGAAGGTCTCGCCCTCCTCGGACACAATGACGCCCTTGTTGGTGCGCTCAAAGATATGCACGCCCATCTCGTTTTCGAGATCGCGAATCGACGCGGTAATCGAAGGCTGCGACACATAGAGGCGACGCGAGGCCTCGGTGATGCTGCCACATTCGGCAACCTTTACAACGTACCTGAGCTGCTGAAGCTTCATGGCTTTCTCCCTAGACGTTCGCGATGCCGAAGTCTGCCGCGTTCATCTGACGCATAAATGACGGCATCTCACCCGTCGCGGTGCAGGCGGCAATCTGATGCAGCGCTGCGGCAACCGCATCATCTGCCGCAGCGCCGATATGCCAGCGTGCGGCAGCCGTGACGGCCTCGTTGGCATTGGCGACCGCAACGGAGTTGGGAACGGCATCGATCATGGGCAGGTCGTTATCGGAATCGCCAAATACGGCCACCTCGTCGGGCGTTAGGCCCAAAGCGCGCGCCAGCTCCAGCGCAGCGCAGCCCTTGTCCCAACCAGCCGGAAGGATGTCGAACAGGCGCACACGGTTGTTGGGAAACACAAGCGAGAGCTCCGGCACCTCGGCGGCAACGCGCTCGCGTAGCTCCGCGAGTTCCTCACGCGAACGGGCGCTCCAGATATTCGCCTTGAACACCGGCGCATCATCGACGACAGGGCGGCACGGGGCCTCTTCGCCCTTGAGCCACGCATTGCCGCCCGATTCCATAGCGCGGCGCACACGCTCGGCATCACGTGTCACGCAATAGGCATCGTTATCCCAAAAGCCATCACCCAAGCTGTATACCTTCAGATAGGTATCGTCGGTTTCTTCTTCCAGATAGGCGGCCAAGCGCATAAGCGCATCGTTATCGGTCGCACGCGAGGCGACCACTTCGCCATCGACAAACATGACCTGGCCGTTGCAGAATGCGCCGGTCGAAAAACACTCGGAATGATTTTTAAACATCCAGCCCATCGCAGACGGTTGGCGACCCGAAACCGGACCAAAGTGCAGACCCGCCGCCTGCATGGCATGAATGCCCTCGATGGCATAGTCGCTGGCGCCGTCATGCCCGGCCGGAATCAGCGTATCGTCCATATCGGTCAGCACGAGTTTGATCATAAGGTCCCCCAGTCGTTTTCATCCTAACCATTGTACCGATGCGCTAGTATAGGGAACAACAGATTCGATGCGGGAGTGCCGGCGGTGCAAACCACAAGGCTGAGAGGGCATGGGGCCCAATCCTTTGAACCTGTCAGTTAATGCTGGCGTAGGGAGCATGCCGCCTTTTTAGGGGCGCTGTCTATGCACAGCGCCCTTCTATGCCAAGGAGGCATGTGCAGTGATCGATTCGGAACAGCTTAAGCAAAACGTGGTCAAGGCCGTGGAGGAGATTCGTGCCACCAATCCCATGGCCGGCTCCATCACCAACACGGTAACGATTGACTTTGTCGCCAACGCGCAGCTCGCCGTGGGCGGTTCGGCCGCCATGGTCTATCTGCCCGACGAGGGCGAGGCACTCGTTGCCGGCGGCGGCGCCATCTATCTGAACATGGGCACGCTCTTCCCCATCTACGAGCAGACGATTCCCCGCGCGGCCAAGGCGGCACATGACGCCGGCAAGCCCTGGGTGCTCGATCCGGTGGGCCTGGGCATCGGCAGCCTGCGCACCCAACTGGTAAACGAACTCAAGCAGTACAAGCCCGCCATCGTGCGCGGCAATGCCTCCGAGATTATCGCGCTCGCCGGACTGTGGGGCCTTGAGGGCGAAGCGGCCGATCTGAGCCGCGTGCGTGGCGTCGATACCACCGACACGGTAGACGCCGCCCGTGATGCCGCCGTGGCGCTCGCCCGCTACACCGGCGGCGCCGTAGTGGTCTCGGGCGAAGTCGACCTGATTACCGACGGCACGACCGTTGCCAAGTCCCACGGCGGCAGCCCACTCATGTCCAAGATCACCGGCTGCGGCTGTTCGCAGGGCGGCGTGCTGGCCGTGTACGCCTGCGCCACCGACCCGTTTACGGCGGCCATCTGCGGCACCGCCGTCTACAACGTTGCCGGCACGCGTGCCGCCGCCGTTGCCGATGCCCCGGCAAGCTTTAAGGTCGCCTTTATCGACGAGCTCTACCGCGCAACCGCCCAGGACATTGCCGATAACCAACTCGAGCTCGAGGAGGCATAAGCCATGTCCAAGCCCGCAACCAATGCCGGCATGAACACACTCGTCGCTGTGGCCATCGCCCCGTGCGGCACCGGCGACGAGCTATCTGCCGAAGTCGCCGAGGTCGTACACGTCATTCGCGAGAGCGGCCTTCCCAACCGCACCAGCTCGATGTTCACCGAGATCGAGGGCGACTGGGACGAGGTCATGCAGGTCGTGCGCGACGCGACCTTCGTGTTGGCGAGCAAGGGCATCCGCACCGAAGTCGTGCTCAAAGCCGATATTCGACCCGGATTTACCGACACCATGACCGGCAAACTCGAGCGCATGGAAGCGCAGATCAAAAAGCAGGAGGAAGCACGATGAGCATCCGCGACAACCTTGATATCTCGGCCTACCTGGTACTCGGCCCCGAAAACACCCTCGGACGCCCCGTGAGCGATGTGGTGACCCAGGCGCTCGATGCCGGCTTTACCTGCATCCAGGTGCGCTCCAAGGTGGCAAGTGCCCGCGAGATCATCGCACTGACGGGCGATGCCGCACAGGCCATCGCTCAGGCCGGCAAAACCGGACAGGTCGCTCTGCTGATCGATGACCGTCTTGACTGCGTACTCGCCGCACGCGAGCAGGGCATCGCTGTCGACGGCGTGCATGTTGGCCAGAGCGACATCCCCGTCGAGGTCTGCCGCAAACTTTTGGGCCCAGATGCCATCGTGGGCCTTTCGGCCCGCTGCGAGGAGATGCTCGAGTACGTCAAGACCGCCGACATGAGCCTGGTCGATTACCTGGGCGTAGGCCCGCTCCACGAGACCGAGACCAAGCGCGACTGCGGACGTGCTGCCGACGGCTCCATCATCACCAAGAGCTTTGAGGACCTGGCTGCCCTCCATGCGGCAAGCCCCGTGCCCATCGTGGTGGGCGGCGGCGTCAAAACGGCCGATCTTCCGCAGCTCAAGACCACCGGCGTCGACGGCTTCTTTGTGGTGAGCGCCGTCTGCAGTGCCGACGACCCCTACGCCGCAGCCAAGGAGCTCGTCGATACCTGGCAGCAGGCATAGGCCCATGCCAAGCAGCTGCTCCGCAGCCCCATATCTTCAATAGCGGAAAGCGCATCCCAGTTTGGACGTCCATTTTGGGATGCGCTTTCCGCCGTGGCCCCTACCCCGCCAGATACGCTTCCAGCGCCGGCAGCGTCGCCTCCGCATCGCGACGGCCGATCTGATAGATGCGCTCGAGCTCATCGGGCTCGCGGCACAGCGACGGCACCTTCACCGATTCGCTCGGCCGCACCACAAAGATCTCGCCAGCGGCTTCGCGGCGCGCCAGGTCATCGAGCGTGGCATTGTAGACCTCGTGCCGATGCTCAAGAGCCGCGACAAACTCCGGATAGTGACGATACACGCGACGCAGCATGGGCATCACGCTATTGGGTTGCTTTACAAAGCCCGCCGGCTGCGTCAGCACCACCACGTTGCGGTCATAACCCTGCTCAAACAGCCAAGTGCTGGGAATGGAATCGGCAACACCGCCATCCAAGTACTTACGACCCTCGATGGCAACAGGACGCGTCGCTACGGGAATCGCCGACGACGCCCGGATCCACTCAATATCGCGCTCGTCGCCATAGGGCAGGTCATGGTAGACGGCCTGCCCCGTCTTAAGATCGGTACATACGCACGTAAACCGCATGGGGCAGGCGCGATATGCCTCCAGATCGATGGGATCGCGCTCGATGGGTACCTCATGATAGGCAAACTCGGCATTGAACATATCGCCGGTTCGCAACCAGCTCGTCACGCTCGCATAGCGCTTGTCGGCGCAATAGGCCTTGTTGTAGCGAATGGCGCGGCCGATCTGGCGCGATTTAAAGTTGTAGCCAAACGCCGCGCCCGCCGAGACTCCCACCATATGGTCGCAGGTCAAGCCGTGCTCCATCCATACGTCGAGCACGCCCGCCGTATACATACCACGGTAGCCGCCTCCCTCGAGCGCAAGCCCCACCGTGCGCGTCGTATCTGGCTGTGCCATGCAACCATCTCCGTTCTCATGCTTTTGAACTAAACAAGTATATCTGTCAACGTATGCCGTCAAAAACGTGTTTATAAGCATTTATCGAACGTTTCCCGATGTATCCCCATGCCGCACCGCAATGCCCCTAGATGGCCTTGGGCATGAACGCCCTTAAGAACGTTGCGAAATAAACATCGCCTGCACCGTGCCAACGCCGTCGCACACAACGTGAGATAATTCTCAGCAGAATTCACCGATAGCAGATGGAGTTTGTGATGAAGGTTCTTTTGGTCAATGGCAGCCCCAAGGCAAACGGCAACACGGCCCGCGCACTCGCCGAGGTCGCCGAGCAGCTCAACGCCGAGGGCATCGAGGCCGAGATGTTTCAGCTGGGCGCCAAGCCTATTCGCGATTGCATCGGTTGCGGCCAGTGCGGCAAGCTCGATTGCCGTTGCACCTTTGACGACGATGTGGTCAACGAGCTGATTGCCGCTGCCGAGCAGGCAGACGGCTTTGTCTTTGGCTCGCCCGTCTACTACGCACATCCCAGCGGACGCATCCTCTCGGCACTCGACCGCGCATTCTATGCAGGCAGCAAGGCCTTTGCGCACAAGCCGGGCGCCGCTGTCGCCGTTGCCCGCCGCGGCGGCACGTCGACCACCTTCGACGTGCTCAACAAGTACTTCACCATCAACCAGATGCCCGTGGTAGCATCCACCTACTGGAACAACGTCTTTGGTGCCATGCCGGGTGAGGCCACCCAAGACGCCGAGGGCCTCGCCACCATGCGAAACATCGGCAATAACATGGCCTGGCTACTGCGTTGCATCGAGGCGGGAAAGGCCGCCGGCATCGAAGCCCCCCAGGCCGATCGCGCTAGGACCAACTTCATCAGGTAGAACGGCGGAACCAAACAATGAACGTGCAGATCTTCGGTACCAAAAAGTCCTTCGATACCAAGAAGGCGCAGCGTTATTTTAAGGAGCGCCGTATTAAGGTGCAGTTTATCGACCTTAAGGAAAAGGAGATGAGCAAGGGCGAGCTCACGAGCGTGATGCAGGCGGTCGGCGGCATCGACAAGCTGCTCAACCCCAAAGCCAAGGACGAGGAGACGCTCGCGCTCATCCAGCATCTCACCCCCAGTCAGCGCTTTGATAAGCTGCTCGAGAACCAGCAGGTTCTGGCCGAACCCATCGTGCGCAACGGCAAAAAGGCCACCGTCGGCTATTGTCCCGACGTATGGGGAGCCTGGGAGTAGCCTGTGTTATTTGCCCGTGCGTGGGTATAAGAGCAGGCGTTTGGCATAAGATTCAGCTGTAAGCCATGTCTAACAAAGGAGGGCACATGCCCAACAAACCCGTGAAGATCATCATGCTTACCGGATACCTCGGTGCCGGCAAGACCACGCTGCTCAACCACATCCTCGCCAACGACGGCGGCATCCGCGCCGCCGTGATCGTCAACGATATCGGCGAGATCAACGTCGACGCCAGCCTTATCGCCGACGGCGGCCTTTCCGAGACCGACGACCTCATCCCGCTCACCAACGGCTGCATTTGCTGCACGCTTTCGGACGACTTGGCCAACCAGCTGCAGGGCATCGCCGATTCGGGCAAGTTCGACTACATCATCATCGAGGCCTCGGGTATTTGCGAGCCTATCCCCATCGCCTACACCATCTCGAGCTTCTGCGACGAGGCCAAGGTGGGCGGCGAGCCCAAGCTCGCGCTCGACAACATCGTGGCCGTGGTCGACTGCGCCCGCATGTACGACGAGTTCAACGGCGGTCGCGACCTGCTGGCCGAGGATATCGACGAGGACGACATCGAGGGCCTGCTCATCCAGCAGATCGAGTTTTGCTCCACGCTGATCCTCAACAAGACCGATACCGTCACGCCTGAGCAGATTGCCGAGCTCAAGGCCATCGTGCGCAGCCTGCAGAAGGACGCCGTGATTGTCGAGGCTCAAAACGGCGAGGTCCCCATGGAGGAGCTGCTCGACACCGGCCGCTTCGACTTTATGCGCGCCTACAACTCCGCCGCTTGGATCGAGGCCATGGAGCATCCCGAGGAGCACGACGACCCCGAGGTGCTCGAGTACGACATCGAGACCTTTGTGTACTCGCGCCGCAAGCCGTTTGACCTGCAGAAGTTCACCGATTTTGTTGAGCAGGAGTGGCCCGACGAAGTCATTCGCGTCAAGGGTCCGCTTTGGCAGACCGGCGATCCGGACATGTGCTACATGTTTGAGCAGGCCGGCCACCAGATGCGCCTGATGGAGAACGGGCTGTTTGTCGATTCTGCGCCCGAGGATGAGAAGCAGAAGATTATCGACGAGAACCCCGAAATCATGCAGATTTGGGACGACGAGACGGGCGACCGCATGACGAGCCTGTGCATCATCGGCCGTCACATGGACAAGGACGCGCTCATCGCCGCCCTCGATGCCTGCCTGACCGACTGGCACCGCGCCTAGGTTATCGAAGCGGGCATTTTCCGCCCACGTAACCGCCAAACCACCACGAAGGTGCCCTTCGTGGTGGTTTTTCATTCTGAGCCAAGGAGATTCATGTTCAATATCGTGCTGTACGCGCCCGAGATTCCGGCCAATACGGGCAATATCGGCCGCACCTGCGTGGTCACCGGTACCCGCCTGCACCTGGTGGAGCCGCTGGGCTTTTCGCTCGACGACAAGACGGTTCGTCGCGCCGGCCTGGGCTACTGGCAAAACTTGGACGTGACGATCTATGCCGGCTGGAAGGATTTCCTTACGCGCAACGACCTCTCCCCCGCCGACGAACGCCTGCACCTGCTGACCAAAAAGGCGCGCCGCACCTATGCGCAAAGCACCTACCGCGACGGTGACTATCTGGTCTTTGGCAGTGAGAGCTCGGGGATTCCCGAGCCACTGCTTGCCGCGGCGCCCGAGCGCTGTGAGCGCATCCCGATGCTGCGCGATTGCGACTCACTCGATAACGCCGAGGCTTGGGAAGCCCACGAGGAGGCGCTCGGACATACCGAGGACAGCCACGAAGCCATCCTTCGGCAGGATATCTGCGGCAACTTTATCGACCCGGCCGACTACCGCATTAGTGCACTCAACCTCTCCAACAGCGCCGCCATCGTCCTCTACGAGGCCCTGCGTCAGACAGGCTTTCCCGGAATGTGACAAAGGGACAGTCCCTTTGTCACATTCGGTTAGAGGTAGCGGCCGGTGATGCTTGCGGAGCAGGCAGCGATGTCGCCCGGCGTACCGGTGCAGACGATTTGCCCGCCCGCGTCGCCGCCGCCCGGGCCCATGTCGATCACGTAATCGGCATTACGGATAAGGTCGAGGTCGTGCTCGATCACGATAACCGTGGCGCCCTTGGCAACAAGGCCATCAAACACACTCAGCAACACCTGAACATCGAGCGGATGCAGACCAATCGTGGGCTCGTCGAATACGAATACGGCATCGTCCTGCACGCGGCCCATCTCACTCGCAAGCTTAAGGCGCTGCGCCTCGCCGCCCGAAAGCGCCGGCGTGGGCTCACCAAGCGTGAGATAGCCCAAGCCCAGGTCGTGCAAGGTCCGTAAACGCACCTGAACCTTCTTGAGTCCGACGGTCGCGTCGAGGGCCTCATCCACGCTCATATCCATAAGTTGTGGCAACGTAAACAGGCTGCCGTCCTTGCCCTCGCGATGAATATGCGAAGCCGCGTCTGCATAACGCGAGCCACGGCATGCGGGGCAGACGATCTCGACATCGGGCAAAAACTGCACGTCAAGCGATATCGAGCCCGTGCCATCGCATGTGGGGCAGCGCAAGGCGCCGGTGTTGTAGCTAAAGGCACCCGCCTTATACCCTGCCGCCTTGGCCTCGGGCGTGCGGGCGAAGGCGCGGCGCAGCTCATCATGGATGTCGGCATAGGTCGCTACCGTCGAGCGCACGTTGGCACCGATGGGCGTGGCGTCAATCAGGTTGGCACGTGCAATGCCCTCGGCATCGATCCAGCGCACGTGGCGCGGCAGGCGCTCGCCGGCTGCCTGCGCCTTAAGTGCCAGGATGAGCGTCTCGAGTACCAACGTCGTCTTGCCTGAACCCGAAACACCCGTAACCGCGACGAGACGGCCGCGCGGGATATCGACTTCGAGTGGCTTGACGGTATGGATGGTATCGGTCGCCATGCGGATATGACCCTGGTCGAACATTTCGTCGTCAGTCACCTGCGGACGCAAGCGCTTGGGCTCGGCGCGCAAAAACGGCGCGATACGGCTGTCCTGCGATTGCTCGACCTCGTCTACCGTACCAGCGGCGATTACGTTGCCGCCGCCTGCTCCGGCAACGGGGCCCATCTCGACCAGATAATCAGCCTCCACCAGCACACGTGTATCGTGGTCGACAACAACCACGGTGTTGCCGTCATCCACCAGATCGCGCATTACGCCCACCAGGCCGTCGACATTGGCAGGATGCAAGCCGATCGAAGGCTCGTCCAGCACATACAGCACGCCCGTCGATCGGTTGCGCACCACACGGGCTAGCTGCACACGCTGGCGCTCACCCGTGGAGAGCGTGGCACCGGCGCGGTCGAGCGAAAGGTAATCGAGGCCCAGGTCAACCAGGCGGCGAGCCGTACTCAAAAACGAATCGCAGATGTCCGTCGCCATGGGCCGCATCTCGGTCGGCAAGGATGCGGGCACCCCACGCACCCACTCAATCGCCTCGCCCAGCGTCATGGCCGCCGCCTGCGCCAGATTGATACCGCGCACCTGAGACTGGCGCGCGGCTTCGGAAAGACGCGTGCCTCCGCAGTCGCGGCACGGCCCCTCGTGCAAAAAGCGTGCAACGCGCTTGAGCCCCTTGTCGTCCTTAACCTTGGCGAGCGCATTCTCAACGGTATAGACGGCGTTGTAATAGGTAAAGTCGAGCGGCGTGGCACCCTCGCCGTTTTTGGGAACGTAGAGAATGTGCTTCTTAACCGCCGGACCATGGAACACGATATCGCGCTCTTGAGGCGTGAGCTGGCTAAACGGCACGTCGGTACGCACGCCCATCTCGCCGGCTACCTGCTTCATCAGATCCCACATGAGTGTGCCCCAAGGAAGCACCGCGCCCTCGTTGATAGTCTTTGACTCGTCGGGCACCAGGCTCGCCTCGTCCACCTCGCGCATGACGCCGGTACCGCCGCAGGTAGGACACGCGCCGCCGCTGTTAAAGGCAAGGTCCTCGGCACTCGGCGCGTAGAATTCACGGCCGCATGCGGGGCACGCGAGCGACAGGCCCGCGGCGACGTTAAGGCTCGGCTCCACGCGCGTCCCGCAGTGCGGGCAAACGTGATGGGCGCAGCGGCTAAAGAGCAGACGCAGGCTGTTGTTGAGCTCGGTCATGGTGCCAAAGGTCGAGCGCACGCCCGGCACGCTGGGGCGCTGATGCAATGCGAGCGCCGCCGGCACGTGCAGCACCTCGTCCACCTGGGCGTGCTCGGCTTGCGTCAGGCGACGTCGAGTATAGGTGCTGAGCGCCTCCAAGTAGCGACGCGAGCCCTCGGCATAAAGAACCCCCAGCGCCAGCGAGCTCTTGCCCGAACCCGATACGCCGGCAATACCCACCAGCTTTCCCAGCGGAATATCGATATCGATGTCTTTGAGGTTATGGACGCGCGCACCGCGTACCTCGATAGCACTTGGTTGTTGCGACACCGTCATCGCTCCCCTTCCTGTTAGCCGAACGTGGCAAAGGGACTGTCCCTTTGTCACGTTACTCGCACTGTGCTCGCCCGCGCCAGTCTTCGCAGGTCAAATAGGTAAAGTACTCGGTACGCACATCGCCCATAAGCTCGCAGGGCACGTCGCGCTCAACGTGATGTGGCACGAACCCACATTTTTGTTGGACGCGTAACGACTTGTTATTGCCCTCATAGTATCCGCACCAAAGCGCCTTGCAGCCAAGCGTTTCAAACGCATAGCGTTGCATAGCTCGCACTGCTTCCGGAGCAAAGCCTCGACCCCAAAACGGCTTGGCGATCCAATACCCCACCTCGAGCTCAAGTCCAACGCTTTGGCCGTTCGATTCGCAGCGCGGCGGCATGAGTCCAATGCTGCCCACGGGCTCGTCTGTCTCGGGCAGGCAAATGGCAAAGGTATGGGGCGCCGTAAAGACCGTCTGAATGATCTCTCTGCTTTCCTCAATGCTTCGATGGGGTGGCCAGCCCGCAGCCGGCCCCACGTCCGGGTCGCTCGCGTATGCAAACAGGCTCGCCGCATCCGTCTCGCGCCACGGACGAAGCACCAAGCGCTCAGTATGAATCACCACGTTTCAACCTCTCAATTATCGATGTGACAAAGGGACTGTCCCTTTGTCACATGTAGCCGAAAAATTCCGCGTCGGCGGGGCGATAGGGACGGAAGGTGGCGGGATCGACCTTTACGTGCGCCGCGGCGGGCACGTCGTACCATTTGACCGTGTAACCGGCGCCGTGAGAGCAAAAGACCGAGTCGGGCGTGTTGGGCAGATCGGCCTCGGGCTCATAGGCGGCCGTCTCGATTACGCGCTCGGCATCATGGCAAGCCGAATAGCCGGCGAACTCCAGGTACAGATGACCGCGACCGCTCGTGTAGGCAGCCACCTCCAGCGCATAATCCTGCACTTCGGATGCCGGCACGCGACCCACAAGCTTCGCCCGGTCGCCTGTTATCGTCGGCGGCTCGTACTCGGCACCCATGCGCGTAGCGTCTGACAACGCCCTGCCCACGCACTCCCCCGGCACCTCGAGCTCAAAGTGGTACCACGGCTCCAACAGCACCGCCGCGCCGGCCTCACGCGCCTGCATCAAACCCTGGCGAATCGCGCGGTACGTGGCCTGGCGAAAATCGCCGCCCTCGGTATGTTTGGCATGCGCACGGCCGCCCGTGAGCGCAATGCGCACATCGGTGATGGGCGAGCCGGTCAGCACGCCCAGGTGATCGCGCTCCATGGCGTTGGTGAGTGCCAAACGCTGCCAGTTAAGATCGAGCTCGTCGGTCGAGGTCACGGTCCCAAACTGCACGCCCGAACCCGCTGGCAACGGCTCCAGGCGCAGATGCACCTCGGCATAGTGGCGCAGTGGCTCAAAGTGGCCCACGCCCTCGACCGGCTGCGAAATAGTCTCCTTATAGAGAATGCCGCCAGGCTCAAACTCGACCGCAAGGCCAAAGCGATCGGCCAACACCCGCTGCACGACTTCAAGCTGCACGGCGCCCATCAACTGCAAGTGAATCTGCTCAAGATGCGTGTTCCAGCTTACGCCGAGCATGGGGTCTTCGTCCGCCAGCTCGATCAGCGCTTTAAACACCGCATGGACATCATGTTCGCCCGGTAGCACCGTATAGGTGAGGACCGGCGCAATGACGGGTGCATCGCACCCGGGCTCCGCACCCAAGGCATCCCCCGGGCGAACGTGCGCAAGACCCGTCACGGCACAAATACCGCCAGCAGCAACTTCCTGGGCGAGCTCGTACTTCTCTCCGTTATAGATGCGCACCTGATCGACTTTCTGCCCCCATACCTCGGCACCGGAGCGCCCCTCGATCATCTGTTTTGCACGTAGCGCGCCGCCGGTCACTTTAACCCAAGCCAAGCGCTCGCCACGAACGCCTCGGCTGACACGATAGACACGCGCGGCGAACTCCGGGGCCCACGCCTGTTCACGCATCAGTGTACACATGCCATCCAGCAGCTCGCCCACGCCTTGGTCCTTGAGCGCCGAGCCGGCAAAGCAGGGAAAGAGCCTGCGCTCGGCAACCATGCGCGACAGCGTTGCAACGGAAAGCTCACCCGTCTCAAGAAACTCCTCGAGCGCCGCCTCGTCCAACGCGGCAGCGTCCTCCCAAGCGGCACCGCCCGCCAGCAGTTCGCTGGCATCCAGGCAGCCCTCGGAAAGACGCTGCCCAAGTTGCGCCAGCAAAACATCGCGGCCGGGATTCTCCAAATCAATTTTGTTGATAAAGACGAACGTCGGGATGTCATAGCGCGCAAGCAGGCGCCACAGGGTTTCGGTGTGTCCCTGCACGCCGTCGTTGGCGCCCACAACCAAAATCGCGTAGTCGAGCGCGCGCAATGTGCGCTCTGCCTCAGCCGAAAAATCCACGTGACCGGGGGCGTCCACGAGCATGACGTGGGCATCTCCGTGGTCGAGCACGGCCTGCGACGAGAAAATCGTGATGCCGCGCTCGCGTTCGATAGAGTTGGTATCCAGGTGCGAGTCGCCATCGTCCACGCGGCCGCGCTTGCGAATGCGACCTGCGTTGAACAGCATGGCCTCGGCCAGCGTAGTCTTGCCGGCATCGACATGCGCCAAGATTCCAACGACCGCTTGCTTCGACATGGCTCTCCTCTTATTGCAAGCCCATCGCACGTGGCAACGGGCACCCTCGTTCCACACTGGATGATACAATTTACGGGCCGGCGGGCGAAGCGGGCCCTATCCCCCGACCGAGCTCATCGCCCCGCGTTGCCGCGCGGCGATTTTCGCAGGTTCGCGCCTTGCGAAAGCCGGCTTGCAAAACAGCGCATCGAACGAAAATGGCCCCGCCCGGGGCCATTTTCATGTACATGGATTGTTGATACGCGTCCTCGCTCTTATGCCTCGCGCAGCCAGTCGAACGCAACACGCGGCGTGCCGTCCGACACATACACGACTCCGGCGCGCTCGAACCCCGCCTTCATGCTCGCACCCTGCATGGGCAGGTTGTCCGCGTGCGTATCGATACGCAGATGGTCGGCACGCTCCTTGGCAAAGGCAAACATCGCGGCCGCGATACCGTGCACGGTGCCGTCGGACGCCACGCGGTGCAGCACGGCGTACGGAGTGTCGCTACGCCACTGACCGTCCTCGATGACGTCATAGCACTCGTCCGGGCCCGGCAAAAAGGCAAACGTCGCCACCACGCGACCGTCGACTTCGCACACATAGCTGCCGCCGGCGGCGATATCGGCAGTCAGCTGCTCGGCCGAAGGCGTGCCCTCGGGCCACTGCGTGGCGTTGCCATGCGCGCGCATAAAGGCGCGGGCGACGTCATAGATGGCCATGACGGCAGGAATGTCGGTATCGAGGGTTTTTCTGATCATCACGCGGCGACCTCACGTTTATTGGTATCACTTTGATTGAGCAATGATACCAGCGTTTGGAAAGGACACGAAGCAGATGGGGAGCAAAAAGCGAGCCGCCTGGTCAAAGGCCAAAAGCGAGTTTTTGGGCGCTGCTACGGGCGGCGATATGAGCGACCTGTTTGCGCGCGAGGATGAGCGCCGCGACGCCCTGGACGCCGAGCGAGATGAGGCCTGGCGCTACAAGTCGTGCGAGCGAAAAAACCGTTACGACACGCGCGCCGAGGCCGAGGCAGTTATGGCTGACTGCGAAAACCGCGGACGCCGCGGGCTGGCCTGCTACAAATGCGAGTACTGCGGCGGCTGGCATCTGACGTCGCATCCATGGAAATAGACGCCGCATCGGCACGGCACTGACGGAGCGCCAACCATCGCACGCAAGCTACGGGCGCGGCGGCACCAAAACATCGTAGCGAACGGCCTTGCCCGCAAGCTGATAGCTCGGCTTAACGCCGGCAAGCAGCGGCCCCTTCACTGGCCGCTTGATAACAACCTTGCGCGGGCACGACGCAAGAGCAGCCTCGACCAGCGTCTCCTCATCGGCACACGGCTGCTCCAAATGGTGCAAGAGCTGGAACTTCTTTTTAACCGCCGCGCTCTTGGTGCGCTCGGGAAACATGGGGTCCAAATACACCACATCGGGAGCCGCGAGCTCACCGCGCTCGACCAGCTCAGCCGTATGGCGAAGGCCGGCAATGCTGTCCTCGCCCGCATGCAAGCGCATGCGTGCCACGGCAGCCGCAAGCGCCGGATCATCCGCCGCGCGGTCCAAGGCATCCTTGAGCAATGCCGCAATCACGCAATCCTGTTCATACAGATCGACGGTAAAGCCCGTGGCGGCCAGCAGCAGCGAATCCTCGCCAAAGCCTGCCGTGGCGTCAATCGCCCATGGCTGCTCGATGCCTTTTGTGCGCGCAGCCTTCACCAGCAGCTCTTGCTGCAGACGGCCCTGCTTGAGCCGTGGAAGCATGCGGGCAAAATCGGCACGCAGCTCCATCGCGCCGTCGGTGAGCGTGAGGCCCTCGGGCTTCCCGGTCAGCTCAAGCCCCGCGGCCCGAGCAACAGAAAAGGGATCGACGACGCCCATGGGCACTCCTTTACAAGCAAAATGAATACGTGAGCGCCGCCCCTGTCGGCACTCAACCGTCCGCTATTGTCCCACATGCGACATGGCCCACAGCATCCCAATGCAAAGCACCGCCATCAATCCCGTGCATACGGCAGCGATCACAGAATCACTCATGCGCCTTCCCAACGACCGCGGCTCGCGCACTTGCCCTGTTCCGTACATCATGGCTCCTCCTTAGACCAACTCCTTGTCACGACCTCATCATCGCAGCGCCGCACATGTGCTGCCATCGATTTGGCTTACGTCCAGCTTTCCTTTTTGAAAGATTGCTCTGCACAGGCGAGAAGCGCTTTCTAGCACACACGCCATCACGTTGAACTACAATGTGCTTCACGATATGTGCAGCTTATGGGACGCGCCAGACTGGCAGCTCCCGAATCGAAAGGACTACCTATGAGCGCCGCGCGCAAGACACTCAAAATCCTTGCCCTCATCTATTTTGTTTTAGGCATCGCCAGCCTCGTCATCGGAATCGCCGGCATCGCGACCGGCAAATTAGAATCCGTCTACGGATCGAACGCCATACTCGCTGCTGTCGTTGTGATTGCCAAGGGCGTTGTCGATCTTGCCGCAGGTGTTGCGGGCATCAAGGGTGCCAACAAGCCTTCGCAGGTGGATGGCGCGTTTAAGCTCGGTATCGTTGCCGCGGTCGCTACGCTCGTCCAGGCTGTGCTTACCCTTCCCGCGCTCGGCGGCAGCGCCGTCAATATCGGCGCCTTTGTCATCGTGGTCTACGACCTGTTCTTTATTCAGCAGGCGCGCGCCGTGAAGGCCGAAAACAAGGACCGTCTGTAAGCGCTCGCTTCTCATAACCTCTGCAGCCAAGCAACTAAAAAGGGCCGATCGCGCAGCAACGCGGTCGGCCCTTTACGTTTGCCCAGATAAAACCCGCCAAAATAAACCTGTCCCTTTTTTGTAGGTTAGCTGTGGCGGTACTCGGCGATGATGAAGTCGATGTCGGTCTGAAGGGTATCGAGGTTTGCCAGGCGTGCTTTGTCGGCGGGGCGCGTGCGGTAGCAGTACGGCGTCATCTGGAACACCGCCTCGATGTCGGCCTGGGTCTGGAGGGTGATAGAAGCTGTCACGCGCCGCGTTCCGACCAACTCGAGCTCGGTAGTCTTCGGCAGCTTCTCGTCATTGAGGTATGGCCTGTCGTAGAGCACCTCCTTGAGCCCAAACAGATGATGGGCACCCGGCACCACGGTGTAGAGCGAGCCCTCGGGCACCAGCACGCGAGCAAACTCGCGCTCGTTAAAGGGAGCAAAGAGCTCGGTCACCATATCGAAGGCGCCATCGGCCACGGGGATATCCTTCATGTTGGCCACAAAATAGGTCGCATCGCCGCGCTTGGCGGCCAGGCGCACCATCTCTTTGCCCAGGTCGAAACCGTAAGCATCCACGCCCGGCACCGCACCCATGGCACTGGTGTAGTAGCCCTCGCCGCAGCAAATATCGAGCAGCGTCATGGGGCCATTCGCAGACGTTGCACGTCCAGACACCTGCTTGCGCACCAGCTCGACCATCGCATCGCGCAACGGCGCGTAGTAACCGCGGTTAAGAAAGTCGCGACGACTGCGCGCCTGCGACTTGGGATCGCCCATGGAGTCGCCGCTCTTGGACGAGCGCAGCAAATTTAGATAGCCCTCGCGCGCACGGTCAAACCGGTGTCCGCCCGCGCATGTAGCACCGCGCTCGTCGTCCACCAACGGCTCATGGCAAACGGGACACAACAACATGGCAACTCCTTAGCGCGAACAACACAACGCCCACCATTGTCGCACGCCTTCCCCACCTAGTCATCGGGGACGTTATTGAATGACCAGTCGTTTAAGAACGTCCCAACGACTATCTAAGTACCGACTGGTTGCATTAGGAGTATCATCGTCTGCGCAAATAAGCACGAAATAGCATATTAGAGATTGAGAGTATATGGCCGATACCGCATCTAAGCACATTGACATGACCACCGGCTCGCTGTGGCGCAATATTCCCCTGTTCGCCTTCCCCGTGGCCGCCACGAGCATCTTGGAACAGCTATCGAACCTCATCGCCACGGTCATCATCGGCAACTTCTCGGGCGACCAGGGAACCCTTGCCATGGCAGCGGTCGGCTCCAATGTTCCGCTTACCAGTCTTATGCTCAACCTGTTTATCGGCATGTCGCTTGGCTCAAATGTGGTCATCGCCAACGCTATCGGCCGCAACGATCAGAACATGGTCAAACGTGCCGTCCATACCTCGGTTTTAATGGCGCTCGTGGGCTTTGTCGTCATCGCGCTGGGCGAGATCTTTGCCGAGCCCATGCTCGCCGCGCTCAACGTTCCTGCCGAAACCATGCCGCTCGCTTCGCTCTACCTGCGCGTCTTTTTGCTCAGCATGCCCTCGATCTTGCTCTACAACTTTGAGGCCGCGATCTTCCGCTCCGTCGGCATCACCCGTATGCCGCTGCAGGCGCTTGCCGTGTCCACCGTCCTCAACATTGGCCTGGACCTCATCTTTGTCCCCGTACTCCACTGGGGCGTCGCGGGCGTCGCCATCGCCACCGCCATCGCCTACACCGTCAGCGCCGCTACGCTCTTTATCCGCCTGCTCAAGACCGACTCCGTCGTCCGCGTCACCCCGCGCGACTTAGGCTTAGACCCCGTTTCCCTCAAGCGCATCGTTAAGATCGGCTTGCCCGCCGGTATTCAGAGCGCCGTCTTTGCCGTTGCCAACATCATCATCCAGTCCGCCATCAACAGCCTGGGCACCGAAGTCATGGCCGCATCGAGCGCCGCCATGAGCTTGGAGTACGTGTGCTACAACCTGCTCAACAGCTTTAGCCAGGCTTGCACCACCTTTGTGGGACAAAACCACGGCGCACGCCAGATTGACCGCTGCACCAAGACGCTCAAGGTCTGCCTGGTCGAAGGCGGCATCGTTGCGCTCACCACGATTATCGTCATCGTCGGTCTGGGGCGCGAGATCCTGGCACTGTTCAACAGTGACCCCAACATCGTCTCGATCGGTTATATCCGCGTGTGCTCGATCTTCCCGGCGTACGCCTTTAGCATGTTCTACGAGAACATGTCCGGTTATCTGCGCGGCTTTGGCATCTCGCTCATGCCCGCCCTCATCACCATGATTTGCGTCTGCGGCATCCGCTTCTACTGGGTATTCTGCGTGTTCCCGCACTTCCGTACCTTTGCGAACATCATGATGGTCTACCCCATCAGCCTGGGCACCACGGCATTCTTTATGGTCGTGGCGGTATTGCTCTGCCACCCGGCACGCACCTACCGTCTAGCACAAGCCAAGACCGGGGCGTGCTAGACATGCACAACTTGGTGGCATATCGGCAGCTAATTTACGATATGCGAGCTCATATAGTCGATAAAGCGCCTCGTAGCGATAGGCATGGTATCCCAACTGCGCCAGGCTGCCACGACATCGCGTGAGGAAGCGTGCACGATGGGACGCACGCGAATATCGGCCTGCATGCCTTCGACCGTACGACGGTAGAGCATGCTCACACCCAGGCCCTCCTCCACCATCGCCATGATGGTGTAGTCGTCGGTCACCTCACTCATCACATGCGGCGACAGCCCATGCGCCGCAAACGCATCGAGTACCAGGCTCTGTTCACCCTCATCTAGCAGCACAAACGGCTCGGATGCCAGGTCGGCGAGTGTCACCTTTTCCTTTGCCGTCAGCGGATGCGCGGCCGGCAGCAGTGCCACCAACTCGTCGTGATAGACCACGCGCTTCTCGAGCCCAGCGGTAAATCCGCGCGCCGTAAAGCAAAAGTCAACTACGCCATCGTGCACCCACTGGGCGTTGCGCGTGTAATCGCCCTGCTTGAGGGTAAAGTGCACGCCCGGGTGCAGGGCCCCAAAGTCGCGGATCACACGCGGCAGCACGGTACGACTCACGTTGGTAAACGTCGCAATGCGAATGTCGGTCGACGAAAGCCCCAACAACTCCTGACGCTTGCCCTCAAGCTCGGCCTCGGCCGTTACGATCTGGCGCAGATACGGCAGATACTGTTTGCCGTCGCGCGTAAGCGAGACGCCCTGCTTGCCGCGCTCGATAATCGTGGTGCCCAGCTCGCGCTCGAGCGCCTTGACGGCCTGGCTCACCGCGCTTTGCGTATAGCCCAGCTCGTCGGCCGCACCCTTAAGACTGCCGCAATCGACCACCATACATACAATCTGATACCGCGATGCCATCGTGCCTCCACATCGATGTAGCCGTAAAACGTTTTGCTAGCGTTTTTCCTATCAACATTAGCATTTCTTAATCATACTGAAGATACATTCGCTTTACTACATCCTCATCTGGGAGCAGAATCCTTTTTACGAAACCGTTTTGTAACAAAAGGAGTCCCATGGATCGCAAAAAAGCAATCGCGCTCTCATTTTCCGTTCCCGTCGCATGGGGCTTTTCGTATCCCCTCATGAAGATCGGCATGGACAGCATGAACGCCACGAGCATCGTCGCGCTACGCTGCATCATCGCCTTTGTGGTCTGCCTGCTGCTCTTCCACAAGCACGCGTTGCGCATCAACCGCGACCTTATGGTCCGTGCCGCCATCATCGGCGCCATTATGGCAACCGAGCTCACCTGCATGTGCCTGGGCTCCAGCCTCACCTCTGCCTCCACTGCCGGCTTTTTGCAGAGCCTGACGGTCGTAATCGTGCCGTTTGCCAACGCCGCCCTGCTGCGCCGCGCCCCCGAGCGCAAAGTGCTCGTCGGCACCGCCATCGTCACCTGCGGTATGTTGCTGCTCTCGGGCGCCGACTTCACTAGCCTGAACCCGGGCGCGCTCATCATGCTGCTCTCCGCCTTTGTCTACGCCGGACACATCATTGTGGCGAAGCGCTTTGTCGAAGATGTCGACCCGCTGGCTCTGGGCGTTTGGCAGCTGGGCTTTGGCGGCTTGTTCTCGGGCATCGCCGCATTCACCTTTGGCGGCTTCACGCTTCCCAGTACGCCCAGCGAGATCGTGGTCGTCATTGCGCTCGCACTCATCTGCTCTGCTTACGGCTTTATCACCCAAACGCTCGTGCAGCCCCATGTGCCTGCCGAGACCACCGGTTTCGCCTTCTCGCTCGAGCCGGTATGCTCTGCCGTCTTTTCGTTCTTCCTGGTCGGCGAAGTCCTGAGCCCCATCGCCTTCTTTGGTGCCGCCCTCATCCTCACCGGCGTCATGGTGGCAACCGTCGAACTTCCGCGCCTTCGCGCGCATGGACAGGCTCGCATGGCAGGAGCGCCCGAGCACGTCTCGTAGACCCCGCTCTTCATACAGCCGTGGCATAAAGGCAACCGGTGCGCCTTTACAATAGATGCCAACAGAGCATCTGCCATAAAGGAGCCCCATGGACACCGCAACCCGCGACCTCAACATAGCAACTTGGTTGGGCAATGCGCCGCAGCCGGTACGTGACACTACGAACCAGCTGCTCGAGCGTATCGCCCTTTTGCGTGCCGAGCAGACCATCTACCCGGCACAAGACGACATCCTCAATGCCCTCGCCTACACGCCGGCCGACCAGGTCAAGGTTGTCATCTTGGGTCAAGACCCCTATCACGGACCCAACCAGGCCATGGGGCTGTCGTTCTCGGTCCCCGCGACGCAAACCAAGTTGCCGCCGAGCCTGCGCAACATCTACAAGGAACTCAATGCCGATCTGGGTTGTCCCATTCCCTCCACGGGAGACCTAACCCCATGGGCACAGCAGGGCGTCCTGCTCCTCAACACCACGCTCACCGTGCGCGAGCATGCCGCGAACTCGCACGCCAAGCTGGGCTGGAGTACCCTGACCGACTACATTATCGAACGCTGCTACCAGCTGCCCCAGCCGGTAGTCTTTTTGGCATGGGGCCGCTTTGCCCAGCAGATGGTCGAAGGCAAGCTCGCCACGACCGGCGCGGGCAAGGCAACCGACAAGTTCTGCCTGGCCTCTACGCACCCCTCGCCGCTTTCGGCCAACCGTGCCACGGCAGAACTCCCCGCTTTTATGGGGTCGCGTCCCTTCTCCGCTGCCAATCGGTTACTCGAACAGCACGGCTCGACCCCCGTTAACTGGACTTGGCTCGGATAAAAATCGATACATCGAAAACGCGCCCGACAGCTTTCCATCGGGCGCGTTTCCTATTCGGGCCAAATAAATTGCGTGCGGCCGGCCTCGCCGCCATCGATCAGCAGGCTCTGCCCGGTCATAAACCGGTTGGTCACGCCCACAAAGTAGATCCACTCGGAGATCTCTTGGGCGGTGGCCCAGCGCTTAAGCGGCGTGAGTTCCATAATCTGGCTCCACAGGTGTTCGTCTTCCATCACGCAACGGTTGAGCGGCGTGATCACGCCACCCGGGTCCACACTGTTGGCGATGGCCTGCGGCGCCAGGCGGTTTGCAAGGTTCTTGGTGTAGGCGATAACGCCGCCCTTGCTGGCGGCATAGTCGGGAAACTCCGATCCCGTATGCCCGCTCGCCGACCCCACATTGACCACGGATTTGATAGCCGGTGTCGGCTTGGCGGCAAGCCCCTCCCCCACAAAGGCATAGCGCTCGGTCACGTTGATGGTGCCACGCAAGTTGGCGGCAATATCGTCGGCCGAATCCTGCACACCGGCAACGTTCACGATTACCTGTGGCTCAAGGTCGCCTGGAAACGAGTCAGGCTCGCGGACATCAACGATCAGATGGCGGTAGCGCTCGTGTTCGATCGCCGCCGGCAGCAGATCAAAGCCCACGACCTCGTGGCCCTCGTCCAAAAAGCGCTGCACGCACGCGGCTCCGATACCACCCGAAGCACCCGTGATCAAAACCCGCATGCTTGCTCCTTAGGCGGTTGCATGGCGCTTGAGGTACTCGGCGCCCACATTCTCGCGCTCCCAGCTGCGCACGACCTTGTAGCCCACGGGGCTCAGGAAGACCTCGCACAGCAGCTCGGCAACAGCGCCGGTCAGCGAGCACATAAGAACCTGCACCCAGGTCCAACCAAAGAACGTGTGGCTCACCACAATGGCAAAGACTAGGTTGTCGATAAACTGGCCGACACCCGTAGACACATAGGAGCGGAAGGCAAAGCTCGCAAAGTTATTCTTTTTGAGCATGCGGCCGAGCGACTGGTTGAGTGTGGAGTTAACCACGGCAGAGACGAGCATTGCCAGCGAAGAGCCCAGCACCACATACCAGGTGCCACCGATGGTGGCGTTAAGGGCAGTGTTGACCTCGATCATACCCGTGTCGTAGTAGGCGCCCCACATGCCGGGCGTGAGCGAGCATGCCCAAAAGCACAGGCTCACGGCCAGGTTGACCGCCAACGCGAGGATAGAAATTTTGATGGATGCCTTGGCGCCAAAGCGCTTGCAAATCATGTCCTGGCACAAAAACGAAACCCAGCTCACCACAAAGCCGCAATCGAGTGCCAGATACGGCAGGCTGATAAGCTCCTTGTTGGCCAGCAGGTTCATCATGATAACGCTCACGATAAACAGCGAAACCGTTGCCGCGGGAATGCTCCGTAACAGGACCTTGTAGTCCTCCATGACCTTCTTGATCATTATGTACTCCTTTGGTTTTAGGTTTAACGAGCAGGATATCGGACCCGAACTGCTCGGCCGCCACGGTCTTGAGGCGACGGTGGGTATGATAGCCGCTCACACGGCGGCAGGCAAGCAAGCGGCGCGGCAGCCCCACAGGACCACCGCGCCGGCGCACTAAAACGTTACGTTGCCAAACTCCGACAGGACAAGGTCGGGGTTGTGGTCGGTCGCCCAGTCAACATTCCACGGGCTCGTAAACAGCAGCAGTTTGCCGCCGCGCATGTCCTCGACGCGCAAGGTGTCACGCGTGAGCGAAAGGCCCGGGATGTCGATGGTGTCGGGGTCGTTCTGGATCCAGCGGATGTCCGTATAGGGCAGCGGCTGACGACGGACTTCAACACGGTACTCGGCCTTAAGGCGGCGCTCGAGCACCTCAAACTGCAGTACGCCGACCACGCCCACGATGACGCTCTCCATGCCGGCACCCAGCTCGCGGAAGATCTGGATGGCGCCCTCCTGGGCAAGCTCCTCCATGCCCTTCACGAATTGCTTGCGCTTGAGCGTGTCGACCTGCGTGATGCGGGCGAACATCTCGGGGGCAAACGTCGGGATCTGCGGATACTGTACGTGGCGCTTGCCAGAGCACACGGTGTCGCCGATGCTAAAGATACCCGGATCGAACAGGCCTACGATATCGCCCGCGTACGCCTCGTCCACGATGGCGCGGTCATCGGCCATCATCGACGTGCCCGTGGCAAGCTTGAGCTTACGGTTGCCCTGCACGTGGAAGGCATCCATGCCGCGCTCGAACTTGCCCGAGCAAATGCGCACAAAGGCGATACGGTCGCGGTGGTTCTTGTCCATGTTGGCCTGGATCTTAAACACAAAGCCGCTAAAGTCGTCGCGGCACGGATCGACCGGCTCGCTGGTGAGCGTATCGGTATAGGCGCGCGGCGTCGGGGCCAGGCGCAAGAACTCCTTGAGGAAGGGCTCCACGCCAAAGTTGGTGAGCGCCGAGCCAAAGAACGCCGGGCTCAGCTTGCCGCAGGCCACGGCATCCAGGTCGAGCTCGTCGCCGGCGCCATCGAGCAGCTCGATGTCGTCCATCAGGTTCTTGTGGTTCTCCTCGCCAATAAGCTCATCCATGGCGGGGTCGCCCAGCTCGGCCTCGACCTCGGCGACCTTCTTGGTGGCGTTGGCGTGACCGTCGCCCTCAAAGGCGATGACGCGACGGGTCTGACGGTCGAACACGCCGCGGAAGTTACGGCCGCTGCCGATTGGCCAGTTCATGGGGTACGTATTGATGCCCAGGACGTTCTCGATCTCTTCCATGAGCTCAAACGGATCGCGGGCCTCGTGGTCGAGCTTGTTCACAAAGGTAAAGATGGGAATGTGGCGCAGCGTGCAGACCTTAAAGAGCTTTTTGGTCTGGGCCTCGACGCCCTTGGCGCCGTCGATGACCATGACCGCGGCGTCGGCGGCCATAAGGGTACGGTAGGTATCCTCCGAGAAGTCCTGGTGGCCGGGAGTATCGAGGATGTTGACGCAGGCGCCGTTGTAGGTGAACTGCAGTACCGAGGAGGTAACGGAAATACCGCGCTCCTTCTCGATGTCCATCCAGTCCGAGACGGCATGCTTGGCCGAACTCTTGCCCTTGACCGAGCCGGCGGTCTGGATGCTGCCGGTATAGAGCAGCAGCTTCTCGGTAAGCGTGGTCTTACCGGCGTCCGGGTGGCTGATGATCGCGAATGTGCGGCGCGACGAGATTTCATCCGACAGGCTTGCCATGCGGATCCTTTCTTGCATTGAGTGCATTACGTCGTTGAAACCGTACTATTGTAGCCGCGAAATCCCGCCACAGGGCACCTATCAGGACAAATTCATCAGCCAAGCTCGCTGTGCACCGGGCAGCCGCCTCAAGGACTGTCTCGATCTGTAACAGATAGACGGGTTTTAGCGTTCCTGGTGTTACAGATTGAGATAAACGGCTGGGAAGATCGACACCGTCTCAATCTCGTCTCAATCTGTAGCAGAAAGACGGGTTTTGAGCCTCCACCTGTTACAGATTGAGATAAACCGGCAGGAAGGCAACCAATGTCTCAATCTGTAACATCTAGCCGCCCAAATCGACTCTTACTGTTACAGATTGAGACAAATAGACAGGCGGGCAAATAACATCTCAATCTGTAACAGCAAGCGACCCAAAACGGACCTAGGTGTTACAGATTGAGATTGTTTTGAAGTAAGCGCGACACTGGCAGGCTATTCCACATTTCCTCTTGCATAACTGTGCATAGTGTATATATACTGTGCTTACCGGTTATATACACGTGTAGCCCAACAGCTAAGGAGCCGCTGTGGACATCATCCTATCCAATTCGAGCGACAAGCCCATCTATGAGCAGATCTCCTCGCAGGTCAAAGCTCAGATCCTTTCGGGCGCACTCGCTGCAGGAGCCAAACTCCCCAGCATCCGCGCGCTCGCGAGCGACCTCGGTGTGAGTGTCATCACCACCAAGCGCGCCTATGCCGACCTGGAACAACTTGGCTTTATCTGTACCGTGCAGGGCAAGGGCTGCTTTGTCGCCGAGGGCAACCAGGAACTCTTGCGCGAAAACCAGCTTTGCCATATCGAAGAGTTGCTTGCGCAGGCCGCTACGCAGGCCGAAACCCTGGGCGTCACGCGCGACAAATTGCACGAGATGCTCGACCTTGTAGCCCCCGAAACCATGCAGTAGCCATCTGCAAGAAAGGCTATACCATGCAAAACTTGCTAGAACTCAAAGGCGTCTCACGCCGCGTAAGCGACCGCTTTTCCCTACGCGATGTCACACTCACCGTGGAGCCCGGCCAGATTGTTGGCTTTGTGGGCGCAAACGGCGCCGGTAAGACAACGACGATTCGCGCCGCGCTCGGGCTTATAAAGCTCGATGCCGGCGAGGTGTACCTGTTTGGGCAGCGCTGCGACGCCAACGTGCCCGACGAGACGCAGCGCCATCTGCGCTCCCGCGTCGGCCTTGTCCTGGACACGTGCCCCTTCCCCTCCACGCTCAAGGTGGGCCAGATCGAGACGCTCGTAGGCCCGGCGTACCCCACATGGAGTCGCGAAACATTCGCCAGATTTATCGACCGATTTGGCCTTGACCCCAAAACCAAGGTCAAAGACCTCTCCCGCGGCATGGGCATGAAGTTGCAGCTCGCCTGTGCACTCAGCTACAATGCCAAGCTGCTCGTTTTGGACGAAGCCACCGCGGGCCTCGATCCCATGGCGCGCGAGGAACTACTTGATGAGCTGCTCGCCTTTGTTTCCGACGGCCAGCGCAGCGTGTTGCTCTCGAGCCACATTACGTCCGACCTCGATCGCGCCGCCGACCGCGTCATCCGCATCGATAACGGTTCGATTGTATTTGACCTGCCACGCGAGGACATTACCGACCGCGCCGGTATCGCCCACTGCACGCAAGCACAGGCCGCAGAGCTCATGGCTTGCGTCGAAGGCGCCCGCGCCGCCCGCCACGCCTATAGCGTGGACGTGCTCGTGCCCAACCGCCGTGATACGCTCGAGGCTTTCCCCGAGATTCCCTGCGATCGGGCAACCATTGATGACTACCTTCGCCTCATGCTGAAAGGGGCTTCGAAATGAAACGCGCCTTTATGTCCGAGCTCGCCATCGTTCGCACGCTTATCCCGAGCATCGCGGGTGTCGGCTTATTTATATTCATCGTGATGACCCTCGCCAACGCATCGGATGGTGATTCCGGCATGAGTGCCGGCACCTGCGCAGTCAGCGCCATGTCGCCCATCATGATCATGAACTCGCTAGCCGGCTTCGACAATCAAAACGGATGGGAGCGCTATCGGGCAACGCTGCCCTTCTCGCGCAAAGACATCATCTGCGCACGCTACCTCTGCATCGTTGTTTTCTCGGCCATGATGGCGTGCGCCGCTGTGCTGTTGAGCATCGTCACCCTCCCGCTCTTCAGCAGCGTGGGGATTCCCTCGATAGGACAGGCCATCTTTGAGATCGCAGCCGCCTCGGCAACCTCGATGCTCATCTCCCTCATGATGGTGTTTTTGGCGCAGCCGCTGTTCTTTCGTTTTGGACACATGGAGGCGCTGCGCCTGTCCGTTGGTCTGTTTGCCTTGCTCGGTTGCCTTGCTATGGCCACGCTGAGCTCCTCCAACCCCATCAGCAACTGGCTCATGTCGATTGCCGGGGCAAATCCCGATTCCGCCGTCCTCGGCTGCCTGTGCGCAGGAATTGCCGTCCTGGCCCTCGCGCTATGCGCAATCAGCTGCACCGTCAGCACCAAGGTTTATCGAGTACGCGACCTGTAATCGACAGCTAAAGGACTTGGGCGGCACCCCACCTCATTTACTAGATAAGACGAAGCAGTAACAACGTCGTTACCACCCTTCACGGCATGCCGTTCACTTCTCGGAAAAACATTCACCTTCAATTCGAGCCCTAACCAAATGGCTCCCCGGAACATGGCCCCGTCTCGCCGCGGCCATATCAAACCTTCATGGTGGGGCGGTATCCTTATGTCCATAAAACTCGCAGGATAAACCCATTATCCAAGGAGGCACCGCACCCGTGTCGTGGATCGTCGCAGCATTTGCGTCAGCATTCTTTGCCGGCATCACATCCATCTTGGCCAAATGCGGTATCAAGCAGACCGACTCCGATATCGCGACGGCCATTCGCACCTGCGTGGTGCTCGTTTTCGCCTGGGCAATGGCGGGCATTTCTAGATCCATTGGGACCATTGGCAGTATCGAACCCAGATCCTGGCTCTTTCTCGTCCTCTCGGGACTCGCTACAGGTGCTTCGTGGATCTGTTACTTTAAGGCGTTGAGCATTGGAGACGTCAATAAGGTCGTACCGGTCGACAAGATGAGCACCGTGCTCGCCGCGCTGGTCGCCATCGCGCTTTTTGGTGAGACGAGCAACCTTGCGGTTAAGCTCGTGGGAACCGCTGTCATCACCCTCGGCACGTTTTTAATGATCGAGAAGAAGCAGTCCGCCGGACCCGAGCAGCAGCAAGACCGGACCTGGCTCGCTTACGCCCTCGGCGCCGCCGTGTTCGCGGCACTCACCTCCATCCTCGCCAAGATCGGCATCGAAGGCGTCGAGTCAAACCTGGCCACGGCAATCCGCACCTGCGTGGTACTGGTTATGGCATGGGCAATCGTGGCAGCCAAGGGAAAACTGGAGCAGGTCGCGCACGTTGACCGGCGCGAACTCACATTTCTCGTAACATCGGGCATCGCAACCGGAGCATCGTGGCTGCTCTATTACTACGCCATCGCTGCAGGCCAGGTGAGCGTCGCGGTGCAGATCGACAAACTATCGATTGTCGTATCGGTACTATTTGCGCGTCTGGCATTCAACGAAAAACTCTCACGACGCAGCGCCATCGGTCTCGCCCTCATCGTACTGGGCACCGCCGCGCTTGCAATTTGGAAGTAGCGCCGATACCGAACGAAATCCAGTCCACCCGCAAATCCGTGACACAGCGCCCGCACCGGACTTGAGATGTTTGTACTGACTGCGCGCTATCGTGCTACTTGCGCAGCGACTTGGGCAGCGGAATGCCAGCGGCAATAACGGCGGCGATGATCATGCAGACGATACCCTTGAGTGGGAAGCACATGAGCAGCAGGCCCACGACCATGACCGGCTGACGCATGACCGCACCCATCGTCGATGCCGTGCAGACGGCGACGCAAAAGACCGGATCGGCGCCGGTGAGGACAGCAAGGCCGTAGCCCAGGCTTACGCCCGAGAAGATAACCGGGAAGAAGTGGCCGCCGCGCCAGCCCATGTTGATAAGGGCGGGCGTCAGCATGGCCTTGACAAGACCGGTTGCAATGAGTACGCCAGCGGGAATGGTCATATAGGTCTCCATGAGCACGTCGGCCTGCGTCTCGCCGGCAAACATGGTGTAGGGCAGGACCGTGCCGCAAATGGCGAGCGCCAAACCGGCCAGCATGGCCTTGATGACAGGGCGCTCCCCTATGGCGTGGGCCAATGCCTCGCTCGCGTGCTCCGAAACAAAGTACAGCCAGCCACAGGCCGTGCCGATGAGCGCCAGGGGAATAAGCCAGGCGAGCTCGAGGTTGCCCACCTCGGCGGCCTCGAACCTCGGCATACCCATACCGCCGCCCATAAGCTGGCCGAGCAACAGATAGGTGCCCAAGCCGCCGGCAATCGCAATGCCGTAGACCACGGTCTTTTGCGCCTTGGGCAGCTTGATGGTGATCTCGTCGGACGCTGAGTCCTCATCGTCGTCGGCGCCCTGGCCGTCGGCGCTGCCGGCGAGCGGCGCCACAAAGCCAAAGACAGGCGCGGTAAAGAGCGCCGTCAGAGCAGCCTGGGTACCCAACAGCGTGAGTTGCCTAAACTCGGCGCCAAAGCAACGCATGCGGTCGCCGACCCAGCTGCACAGACCTGCAATGACACCGGTCAGGCCAGCCTCCGGTCCAATGCTTCCGCCAAACAGCAACGGCAGCAATGCCGCAAGAGATAGCTTGCCGAGGTTGTCGTACGGGTAGCGGCCGTCGCGCTTTACCTTGGCCATCACCTGGTTGAGGTCATCGGTCTTGGTGCCCGTCATCTTTTCGTACAGACCGATCAGCAGGCCGCCCAGCAGGCAGACGAAAAACGGGTACGGTAAAAAACCGAACGGACCGCTCGCGAGCTCGGGCGAAGCGACGCCCAGCATATGCGGGATCTCGGTCCATAGATAGTCGATACCGTGCTCCATCGCAAAAAAGAACAGCCAGACCGCAGCGCCTGCGAAAGCGCCAGTCACAGCAACGCTAGCTAAAAACAGCGCACGGTTTTTGGGTTTTGCCAGGTTACCCATCGGGTCCTCCCGTTGGTCAAAGTCAACATAGATATCCTTTATTGTAGGGCGAGCATTGTCCAGACGAGCCAACCATCTGCGCCCCAAACGACACCATTGAGTGCCAGGGCACTACGGATGCGAACCTCAACTCCCAATAATCGAGGCAATCTCGCGCAAATCGTCGGCAAAGTAGATGCCTTGCTGGCGCTGCGGACTCGATAAGCCCTTATCGATCATATGCCCGAGCAGCGCCTTGAGGTCGTTGTAGTAACCGTCCAGGTTATACAGGATGCACGGAGCACTCAGGTGTCCCAACGATACCGCAGACATGACCTCGGCAATCTCCTCGAGCGTGCCCGTCCCGCCGGGAAAGGCAATGAAGGCATCGCCAAGCTCAATCATCTTGGCTTTGCGCTCAGCCATATCGCTCGTCACGATAAGGTCGTCAATACCTTCGTGTTGAAACTCTGCCTCGATAAAAAAGCTCGGCTCAACGCCCGTCACATGCCCGCCAGCATCGAGCACGCTATCGGCAAGCGCGCCCATCAGGCCCGATTTGGACCCGCCGTATACCAGCGCGTGCCCGTTGGAGCCAATCCAGTTGCCCAGCTCTTGCACCGCAGGCAGAAACGCCGGGTCATTGCCGACGCTGGCGCCCAGATACACGGTGATATTCATATTCAGTCCCCCTCGTCGTGACGCACGGCGCCCGTTCTAGCGTTGGCGTCGGCGATATTCGCGTACGCGGCGCGACAGGTCAGCGAGCTCGTCACGATCGAGCTCTTCCAAATGCTCAAGATCATCCATAAAGCGCGCCATGGTGTCCTTTTGGCGCAGTTTAATGAGCGTATTGCAGTAGTTCACCGCCACACCCGTGAGCATGGCGATGTAGAAGATACTGATTACGCTCAGGACGACGGTAATAGCGCGGGCGACCGGCGTTTCGGCCGGGATATCGCCAAAGCCGATGGTCGAGACCGTCTCAAAGCTAAACCAGAGACCATCGCCAAACGTGAGGGTCGTGGGCTCGGACAGCCAGACAGCCGTCGAGCACAGCAGGTAAAAGATAAGAAACAGGCCCGTGATGCGTGCAAAGCCAGCCTGTCGCAACACGTCGGCAAGCGTCCTCAACTTGTTCATCGCAACCCCTTTTCCCAGACGCCCAATCACATTCGCTCGGTATTGTCCCACGCCTTCCCCGCAAACGGAACCAGTCGTCGGGGACGCTTCTAAACGGCGGGTTATGAAGGACCGCCCCCGTGGCAAAACGGCATACGTTTCAATCTGCGACAAATAGGACATCCCCACAGGTCTCACGGCCCGAACGAGTATCTTGATATAGACATACCGCCCACCGCCGTGCCCGCAGCACGCAAAAAGAAAGGGAGTCCACAATGTTTAGGCCTCTTCGCAGAAAAAAGCGCGCCATCACCGATAAACAGGCGCGAGAGCTGCTCGCCGATTGCAAGCGCGGCGTTTTTGCCGTCAACGGCGACGATGGCTATCCCTATGCCATTCCCGTCAACTACTTCTTTGACACCGAGCACGACAAAATTTATTTTCATGGTGCCAAGGCAGGACACAAGGTCGACGCACTCAAACGAAACGACAAAGTCTGCTTTACCGTCTATGGCAACGATTGGTATAAGGATGACGACTGGGCACCCTATGTTCAGAGCACCGTGGTTTTTGGCCGCTGTCGCCTCGTGAACGATGACCCGGCATCTGTCGAAGATACAATCCGCCAGCTCGCCCTCAAATACTACCCTTCCGCCGAGGAGGCCGAAGAGGAGATCAAACAAAGCATAGGGGGCGTCCAGCTGTATGAAATTACGGTTGAGCACCTTTGCGGCAAGCAGATTCAGGAAAAGTAGCAAACGCGGAAAACGTGCTCGCAGCCCTCTGTGCCCTATGCGCCCACGCACGCTAACGGCGTGGGCGCAGACCGCGGCGGCCGAATCGCTTGCCCCCTATACCCCAAAAACGTAGCGGTCCAAGCGGTCGCACGCTTCCCTTACACGCGAAAGCGGCAGTGCTAGATTCACGCGAATGTGGCAAGATCCGCGGAACGGACGGCCGTCCTGATAGCCCACGCCCACACGCGCGCCCTCATCGAGCAGCCACTGAATATCGCGGCCATGCTCGCGGCACCACTCCGTGCAGTCTAGGAACACCATATAGGTGCCCTGCGGGCGCGAATAGGACACGCCCTCAAAATGCTCGTCCGCGTAATCGCAGAAGTAGTCAATGTTGCCCTCGATGACCTCGTTGAGCTCATCGACCCACTCGTAGCCCTGCGGCTGGTAGGCGCCGATAAGCGCATGCATTGAAAGGACATTCATCTCGTTGTAGTGAGTCTTATTGGACACGGCGCACACGCGATCGCGCAGCGTCTCGTTATAGATGATGTGGTAGCTGCCGACCAGGCCCGCCAGGTTAAACGTCTTGCTCGGCGCATAGAGGGCGACCGTGCGCATGCGGGCATCCTCGCTCACCGACTGCGTCGGGATATGCTTGTGGCCGGGCATGATGATGTCGGACCAGATCTCGTCCGAGATCACCACGCAATCGTGCCGGCGATAGATGTCCATGGCGCGCTCAATCTCATCGCGCTCCCATACGCGGCCGCAGGGGTTATGCGGCGAGCAGAACACCGCGGCATGGATATGGTTTTGGACGAGCTTGCGCCCCATGTCCTCAAAGTCCATGCGCCACACGCCCTGGTCGTCGAGCTTAAGTGGGCTGTGGACAATGCGATAGCCCGCGGCTTCGATAGACTTGGTAAAGCCGATGTAGGTAGGGCTGTGGACCAGCACCGCATCGCCCGGCTGGACATACGCGCGCAGGGTCGACACGACGCCGCCCAGCACGCCGTTTTCGTAGCCGATATGCTCCGGGAGCAGGCCCTCGACGCCATTACGGCGGCTCTGCCATTCGATGATGCGGTCGAAGTACTCGTCGCGCGGATCGAAATAGCCAAACATGGGATGCTGGGCGCGCTGAATGATGTGCTCCTGGACCGTGGGCACCGTGGCAAAGTTCATGTCCGCCACCCACATGGGGATGCGGTCGAAGCCCTCGTCGGGCGCGTTCGGAGCCATGCTGGGGATCTCGCCCCAGGAGTCAACGGCGATGGCGTCCATGCCGTGACGGTCGATAAGCGAAGTAAAGTCGTATTTCATGCTGAGCTCCCGTGCAAAGCGGATTGTTTTGGTAGGAGTTATTGTCCACCAGCGTGGGCGATTTTGGCACGGGGTTTGGCGTTGGATTTGGCGGGCGCCGGCGAATGGCCGGCTAGTCCCGCACGTCGTTGACGGCGATTACCGTCAACCTGGTTCCATCAACCGTAAAGGATATGTCGAGCCCGGCGTAGGCCAGATGGTAGACGCGGTTTGGCTCGTGTTTGCTACCCGCGCGGCGCGGATCTTGGCGAAGGACCTCGACCAAGCCGGGGAGCTTTGTGGACGGGACCATCTCCTGCAGCGCTTGTGGAAAGTCAACATCGAGCTCTTGCCACGGCGCATCCTCAATCCAGCCGCCGGTCGCATCCGGGTGGCAGTCCGCAAACGGAATGTAGGGCTTGATATCGTAGATGGGCGTGCCGTCGCGCAGGTCCGCTCCCAGCACATGGACGATGGGACCGTCGTCGGTAAGCTCGACATGATCGAGCTTGACGCAGGTAAGACCGATGGGATTGGGGCGAAACGGGCTGCGCGTGGCAAATACGCCCACGCGCTCGGCTCCACCTAAGCGCGGCGGACGCACGGTCTTCGACCACTTGGCGTTGGTGCCGGACCTGTCCTGCGTCTTGGCATCGACGGCGATGTCTTCGGCCGTGCCGCCGGGCGTTCCGTTTTCAAAGCGCCAGAGCAGCCACAGGTGAGAGAAGGAGTCCAGACCCTCAACTGACGCGCTGGAAGCATATTCCGGCTCAAAGACAATGCGCCCCTCAAGATGGGGCGCCAAAAAGCTGTTGCGCGGGATGCCGAACTTCTGCGGCAGGTCGGTATGTATGTGTGCAATAGGTTCCATGTCGGTCATTGTACGGCACAGGCGAGGGCAACGGGCCACGATTGCCTGTCATCGCCATCTGCATGCAACCAACGGTTGCTTGGAAGGGCGTCGGCCGCCGCGTATGCTTAACCCAACAAACAGCAGAAAGGAGCCGTTATGGCCTTTGCAGAAAAACTCATCGCCGTCCGCCGCGCCAACAATCTCACTCAAGAGCAGCTCGCCGCCAAGCTCTACGTCACGCGCCAAGCCGTGAGCCGTTGGGAGCGCGGCGAAGTCACCCCGGGCATCGACATGATGAAGCTCATTGCCGCCGTAACCGGAGAGCCGCTGTCCCACCTGCTCGAAATGCCCGAGCACTATTGCCAGAGCTGCGGCATGGTGCTCACACCCGACGACTGCGGCACCGATGCCGCGGGCGCCGCGACCGACCATTACTGCAAGTGGTGCTACGACCGCGGTAAGTACACCTATGAGACCACGATGGAGGCAATGATCGAGGATTGCGCCCCGCGGCTGGCACAAAGCACCGGCATGTCGCTCGACGAAGCCGTCTCGCTCATGGGTGCCGTGCTGCCGCAACTGGAGCGCTGGCGCACCGTGCAAGAAAACGAGGAGCGCTACGGCGCCGAGGCACGGGCACGCTATGGCGACGAGGCAATCGATGCGGCAAACGAAACATTGTTGGATATGGACCCCGAAACCTGGAACGACATGAAAGAACTCGAGCGCGCGATTCTGGGCCAGCTCTCGATTGCCATGGACGACGGCGACCCAAAGAGCGTCGAGGCCCAAAAACTTGTTGCGATGCATCGTCGTTGGATTAGCCTCAACTGGGGACGCGAGCCCCAAGACGACGCATACCTAGGCCTCGCCCACGGCTACCTTGCCGACCAACGCTTTGTTGACTACTACGACAAGCCCTGCGGCACCGGGGCCACAGCGTTTTTGGTTCAGGCCATCGAGTCGTCGCTGGCTCGCGCATAGACCGCGGCGGCTTTGGGTATCTCAATCGAAACCTCAACCGATTGGAGACCTATGGCTACTGATCACGAGCTCGAGCTGTACGTTATGACCGGCTGCCCGTATTGCTTAAAGGTCAAGCACTTTTTGGCCGATAACGGCGTGACCATTCCCGAGCGCAATATCTCGACCGATTCCGATGCCGAACAGACACTCATCGCCGTCGGCGGAAAACGCCAGGTTCCCTGCCTGTTCATCGACGGCAAACCACTCTACGAATCGAGCGACATCATCGCGTGGGTGCAGGAAAACCTGCTCTAGTACGCACGCTCTGTCCGTCCAGGGCCCCAACCCATACGACCCAAACATGTACACCAGCATCCAAAGTCGACATTTTTCGACATCTTTGGATGCTGG
>ERZ772816.98-NODE-98-length-92203-cov-10.679982_pt1 | contig 92203 bp, 79 predicted proteins | sample MGYA00511359_ERZ772816 | MGnify/ENA primary metagenome ERZ772816 (study PRJEB29015, sample SAMEA2737710) | human gut metagenome | biome: human gut; feature: human-associated habitat; material: faeces | place: China | collected 2012 ...
TAAAGGATATTATTGGACAGGTACTATGCGACCAGGCACAAGTCCGTATCCATACGTCCTAAATTTTGACAAAGCGAATAAGGGACTCAATACTTCATCTGTTTCTGGTTTGGCTTATCCGTTTAAACATTTTGGTTGTGCAATAAGACCTGTACAAGATGAATAGTTTCTTGCATAAAAACAGGAATGGGCATATCCGGTATTTAGAAACTGAAAATTTCTAAATGCGCTGTTTTTTTGTTACTTTTGTAAAGTTGTGTGTGTTGAAAATATGTCATGGGTATATTGTATTGCCCATATACTAAATACCGCATCCGGGAATTATATGATTGAATTATCGAAGAAATGAAGAAGGTAATATTAGGACTAATATCTCTGGGGTTGTTGGCTTCTTGTACGGATGGCAACCATACAAACAATGAACCGTTTGAAAGGAACTGTGTGCTGCATGCCAGAATAGAAAGTACAAATACCCGTATGACAGTTGATGCTGACAATCAATTGCATTGGGGGGAACTTGACGGAATAGGTGTGTACGGTGTAGAAACCAAAAACGTGAAATTCAGTTATGCCGGCACCCAAAACGGTATCACGGAATTTACCGGTAATCCGGATGCAAACCAAGAGGAGTTTGCTTTTGCATATTATCCCTATCAATCGGAGGCTGTGAAGGATGGAAACTCTCTGACTGTCGGGTTGCCATCCGAGTATCTCTATAAAGACAGCAGCAATGCCCCGCTGTCGTCCGTGTACAGGTTCTCGTCCGTGATGGAAACCGCATCGGCGTATGACACGCCCGTGTAGCAGGCGAACAGGAACAGGTCACGTGCCAGCATGTGGGATTTTCTGTAAGCAGGTATTTCCACGTCACGGATTTTCTCGAACGATTCGCGGCTCAATGCCCGTGGCGTCCTTTCGGACTGCTTGGGCAGGGCGAAATGCTGGAAATGGCATTTCTCGGAATACCCCTTCTTGTAGGCAAGGCGACAAATCTTCTTCAGGATGGCAAGATGGTGGCGGACAGTATCTATCGCATAGCCTTTTTCTTCCGTGGCGAAAGCCTGATAGTCGTGGATGAACTGCTCCGTCAATTGCCCGAAAGCCAAGTCCTTGACCTTATACCTGTGTCTGATGAACTCGCCGAGTGTAAGACGCATATAGTGATAGCCGGGATAAGTCCCTTTCGCACGGTCAATACCGATACGGGCTTTGAGGTCGCCACAGACAACGTCCGTCATTTTCATGAGCGTCATCTGCGTTTCCATGCTGCCTTGAAAAAGGTCTTTCACATCGGCGGCATCGAAATCAATCTTGCGCTCCACAAGGTTGTCGAATGCCGTGTTCACCGCCAGCAGCAACTTGTCAATCTTGGCATTGGTTTCCACCGCTTCCTTACCCTTGCCGTTCAGACGGCTTTCACGAGGGTTCCAGAGTTCCGGCGTGCAGGACAGCTTACATCCGAACTGCGCCATTGTGCGGTTCACCGTGATTCTTCCCATCATCGGGGCTTTACCCGACTTGTCCAACCCGCTCTTTTTGAGGTAGAGTAGCACCTTGAATTTTTCTACTTTCATACGCTTATATTTTTTAGTGCAAAATTACTTGCCGTATAAGCGTTCCTTGATATGCAAAACATTGTGTATGAGCGCAAACAAAACGGTGAGAATTTCTTTTCATTGCTTTCCGTTACCTGTTCTCGTTCCGGTAACTGCCCGGCTAACGGTCTGGTAACTGAACAACCTCTATATTACGTTGTCATTTGCATTTTCTCAATTTGGCAAAATACTGAAACAATGCTCATTTCAAACGGTTTACGTTTAATCTTCTTCTGTCTGCTTTTCCTTGCGTAGCCTATCACTTTCCATGTGGCTCGTCATTCATTTGCTACTCTTGCTTTGGGTAAAGGTATGCCGATTGAGAGTGTGAGTAAGATTTTAGGTCATACGAACATCGTCACCACCCAAAAGTACGCAAAAGTGACAACTGAAAAGATAGACAAGGATTTGACGGTATTCGGCAATCAGTTGAATCAATCGTTCAGTAATATATCAATGCCGATGTAACTATGGAAAGAGCAGTTATAACAATCAATGAGAATGGCACGATAAGTATTCCGAGTGCAGAAATATGGATGTCAGAAATGGAATTGGTGGAGTTGTTCGGGGTAATAGTCCCGACACTCCGTGCTGCCATAAAAACCATATACAAAAACTGCGGACTTTGCCCGACAAGCACCCAAAGATACAGTTCCGTTACTCCTAAAAGTTGAGCGACATTCTACAATCTTGAAGTGATTACCGCGCTTGCCTTTCGTTTGAATACCTATGAGACAAATATAATTCGGCAAAGAGTGTTGAAGAGCATTTACCAACGAAAAGAGAATATAAACCTTTTTATTTCGTTCTGTGGTAGATTGCAGCCCCAAAGTTAGAGTATATGAAGTCTCAATGTAATAATAGAAGCAGTGCTGCTTTTAGCAACACTGCTTAAAATTATCTGCCAACCGTTACGATAGGTTGGCAGAGCTAAAAGTTTGGGCTAGTAAACGTCAACATTGTCAATAATGACATTGAGTTTGTCAGCTGCCATAGAGTTTTTGTTGCCCCATACATTGCTACCGGAAACGGAATTAACATCAAAGCCGTTAACTTTGCAATTATTGATATTGATAGTGTATGTAGCATCGTAGTCATTACCTGTTTCGATAGCAGCTTTTCCGTTCTGTCCACCAAAATCATTGAAAATACAATTGGTGAAAGTTACTTCTGATGTACCACTGCCGTAAACCAACATGGCTTTACCATCACAATTGAATGTACAATCCTTGAAAGTTGCACTTGTACCCCATGTCCAAACATTGTAGTTATTACCAGAAGCATGGAACGTGCAGTTATCGAACAGGAGGGGATTACCGTTAGAATAGAGAGTCAATTGATTTTTAATGATACAATTCTTATATGTTGCTTCCGAAACGTGTATAAATCCTCTATAGGTCTCGTTATCTGTCTCAATAGTAAGATTCTCAAATGTAACCGTTGAACCATTCAATTTATCGTAGCCATCGTTTTTACATTCAATAATTGTATTGGCAGCATTACCGGTACCGACAAATGTCAAATTCTTACCTTTTGCAGCGCTTGGAAGTGCATAAGTACCTTCTGCAAGTGCGATTTCAACAGCTTGTCCTGAAGTCACATTAGCAAGAGCTGCTGCAATAGTACCATATTTAGCTCCGTTCATCTCAACTGCATCGTTAGCTTTTTTGCCATCAATGTTCACTGTAACTTTCTCTTGCCCGCCCTTGATATTCCACAAAGTGCTTCCACTGTACTCACCGACACCGTATCCTGTTGCTGTAGTGTTATTAATATTAACAATGAATGTTGATCCGATACTGTTAATATCAATAGCTGTAACAGGCTTACCAGCCGATGTGTTGGCAGTTTGGTCAGCAGTAAATGTACAGTTGTTAATGTTTACTGTAAATGTACCTTCATTACCGTCATTATATACTTGTAATGCCTTACCTTTAGAACTTTTGAATGTACAATTTTCAAATGTACAATTTGATGCATAGGTATAGAGATAACCTGTTTGAGGATCAATCGTACAGCTTATGAATGTATGAGGAGCATAGCTCTGAGCATAGTACTGACCGGTAATATTACAGTTTTCAAAGCTAACCGATGTTGCATGTGTAAAGGCGGTATCATAACCATTGTTTGGCGATTTCCATGTCAAATCTTTCATTATGACTTTTATGCCACTTGCATTAGCAGAACCATTAATAACAGTCTTTTCACCTTCTCCTACAAAAGTAATGGTTCCAGTTGCATCATCTTTCAGTTTAATCACACCAGGAAGTGTGTAATCAGATGCGCCAAGATTGATGACATCTCCATCAACAGCTTTAGCGAGAGCGTCCTCAATCGTGCTGTAATAAACACCATTTAATTCAACAGGAACGGCGGTGCCGTTGTTATATTCTCCGTCATAAATCGGATCAATAGAAATATTGAAGTCGATATTGCCGGTGAGAATCTGACCGATGATGTTGGTTCTCCAGTTACGCTGAACAGGAACGTTGTTAAGACCTTCATCGAAAACAATGTCATTGCCGCTTGTCGGATGGAATGTAAAGTCCAAATCCTGCAAAGTTGACTTCTGTGCATCTACAAGGATATAACTCATAGAAAGATAGTGATATTCTTCAGCTGTACCATCTTCATCCAAATCAACTTTCAAAACTTCATTGCTTGATTTCGGAGTAGCACCAAAATCATAAACAACTTCGGTTTCACCGCTTACGCTACCGTCGATAAGGTCCATATTTGTAAAGGCATTCTTGATAACAACTTTTGATGTTGCAATCTCAATTCCAGAAGCAACAGCGGCATCCCAATCCGTATCTGTTACACCAAGATTGATTTGAGCGAAAGGACGCTTCAATACAACATCAATCTGAGCGTTGCCTGTAACAGTGAATGTCTCTGTCTTGAAGAATGCGTCGCGTTTTTCATCATTGTTTGCGCTATTGGTGTAATCAATAGTCAGATTCATGTCATCGTCAAGCACATAAGCACTGGTTGCACTATTCTGTGCCCAGAAAGCCACCTTGTAAGTCTGACCTTTTGCCAAGGTGATGTTTTCTGTAGTAGGGAAATTGGCATTTTTGTCAACTTTGGCAATGGTGGTGATACGGTTGCCCTCCTCGTCGAATACGGCATACACCAATCTGTTGGCAGTCTGTCCGTCGCTAATGGCACGTGTCTGTACTCCGCCTTCCACTCCGAGAGTGAAACTTACAGTTGCCTCATTGCCAGTCTGAACTGCATCCAGTTCGTCATTCTGGCACGATGTCGCCAGCAGTATACCTGCCGCTGCGAACACTCCTAAAAATAGTTTCTTGTTCATTTTGTAAATTGTTAAATTAAAAAAATGTGATTTGTTTTCTTTTGTCTCTAATTCCGCATTTTATTGCGGATGCTGTCGTTTTTTTAGGGGTTTAAGGTTTAACAATGATTTTATTATCTCTTTATTCCGTGAAACTTCCCACTATGTTGCTACGGCGATTGGCATGTAGCTCCACATCTTGAAAGGGTGGTATCTCTCTATCCGTTTCTGTCAATTCTAATTGACAAGTTTTCTTTACGGCTTCCGTATCTTCGCCAAGCGGAGCGAACAGATAGCCGAGCACCAGATAAGTATATTGTTCAGGGTTGTCTTTTATCTGGAAGGTATTTGTGGTAGTTTCGTTGAAAGCCCAACTGAATGTTGCTTCTCCGCTGAAAGTACCATCGAACGGATAGAACGTATTATAAGTGCCCTCTACCTTAAAGGTGGCAGGAACTGCTGTTCCCGATGTGCCTACATTAATCTGTGCCAACGGACGCTTAAGTGGAACAGTCTCAGGAGTATTTCCGGCTGTTGCTGTATATCGAACAACAGCGTAAAAAGCATCCATGGCATCTGCTTGTTCAAACGTCATTGCTTCTCCTGGTGCTATCATTGTCACTTTCGGAAGTTGCGTCAAATCATAAACCTCTGCTTCTTTATTGTATGCCCAAAAGATGATATTGTATGTTTGGTTCTTTGTGAGGTTAATTGTCACATTGTTCCCAGAACTCGATAACGGGTCTATATGGAACTCTTGTGGTTCACCTATGATTTGAGGCATTTCGTCATTATTGAACACCGCCACCAAAAGAGTGGTTGCATACTTGCCGCTACCATACGCATATTCCCCATCCCCTGCACGTGTTTGAACACCGTTCCGTACGGCGGCTGTGAAAGTTACGTCAACGCTTTGCTGTTCAAATTCTTCTGTTTCAGAACATGAAAGCATTATTTGTGAAAGTGTCACCAATAACAATAGGAATCGTATGCTATGTAGTATTCGTTTCATCATCTATATCTGTTTTTAAGGGAATACCAAATTATAATCTCCGTCAAATTCCGGATTGATACTTATACCTCCCGATGTTTCCGACATCAGGAACATGCCTCGCATAATGGTGTGGTGGCTACGCCTGAGAGGCACTTTTATTGGCTCTGTCAAGGACAGTTGCGTACCCTCGTTGTCATAGATACCTATCTGAACCGTCACCGCCGATTCCGTTCCGTTCACAAAGACATAATCAAAACCTACCGATGCTTCGGTTTCGCTCAAACTATTCAGTGTAGATTCAAACAGAACTCCTGTAGCGGAATCCACAGGCTTGTCTGTAAACAGGCTGTAGGCATTAGGCATGAAGCCTACATAGTAGAACACTACCTTGTAATCCTCTATGCTCACCTTTGTTGTTACATCCTCTCCGTCAGTCGACTGTGCCTTGCTCTTGGCATCGGCTCGTGTCTGCTCCTTGTTGATGAACTCCGTCAGGTCGGTTGTGATAAACTCGTACTTGGCAAGAGGTCGCTGCATGGCTATATCCAGAGTATCGGGCACACGCTCGATGATGTCCGCTATCAAGGTGACATTGCCACTTCCTCTGAAAGCATCCCTGTAATCGTTATTGCCCAGGTGTTCGCCCTGCAAGGTGATTTCGGCAAAATTCGTCTTGTCGTGGAAATAGGTATCACCGCCATGCTGCACTATATCCGACCATACCATGATGTTGTAATCTCCGGGAATAAGGTCAAGGGTTACTTCGTGGTTGTAGCCTTCTGCAATATCCTTTGTAAAGACAAACTCCTGTGTATAGTCCTGCGAGATGCGCTGCTTGTCTGCCAAAGGATAGGCACGGACTACATAGCGGATATTACCGTATGCCCTGCGGTTGTCGTATGTCTCGCCCAATCCCTCTTCAATCATATTTTCACCGTCATAGAGGTGCTTCCATTCGGTCATATCCGTATCATAGTTCAGACGAAGATGAAATGCTCTCTTTTCGGGAATGTCGGGAAACTCATGCACATCACAACTTGCCATGCAGAAAGCGCAAGACAAGAGAGCCAACATATGCATTATTATATTGTTACGCTTCATCTTGCACCTCCTTTTCTTTTCAAGTCAAATGTATAGGAGAACGATACCGATGCCTGGTCTATGCCGATATAGGTTTTCTTTTCGGTATAGACCAACAGCCCGTTATGATAGTTGCGGAACTTGTCGTGATGAAGCTTGTACACTCCTGCGCCGATGGAGAACTCCATCTTCCAACGGTTGTTCTTGCTTATCGGCATACGGTATCCGACAGCAAGCCCACCACCTAATGCAGGAGAAGTTCCGTCATGGTCTTGCGTGCGGTATTCGCCATTTGTAGCGATGTTGTAATAGGCAAGCCCGAAGTGACCCCCTGCAAACCAGCCGTTATTGCAGTTTTCCTTTGTAGAGAACCAATAACGGATTTCGGGCTGAACGGCAAATGTGCGAAACTTGACGGTTTCGCTAAAATAATCCCATGCGGAATAATACACAGGCAGATTGAATGACCAATGTTTGCAGAGGTCTATTTCAACGGCTGCATTGGCGATTGCTAAAGCCCATCCCAAAGCGTTGGTTTTTACATACAGTTTGCGTTCCCACTGCTCCGCAACAATGGCAGGATTGGGAACGGTATCAATAACAATCGGAGCAGGCTCAACGATTTCTATCGTGTCTGTGGGAACTTCCACTTCTTCTATAACAGGTTCGGGAACAACTACCGTAGGCGGTGGTATATGCTTGAATGTAACGAACACTACACAGGCGTTTCGCATACGGCTGAAAAAGCGTCTGTTCATTTCCTGCCAAACTTTACCATCATCCAAATCTCTTAATTTGAGAATACGGCTGTCGATATGCTGCCCGCCATGGTAATCCACTATTTCTAATTCACCTTTCAGTATGGCAAGTATTTCTTCCTTGTGGGATATGTCCGATTCATCCACCATCGTGGCGAGATAGTTCCAAGGAATATACTCACTGTCCCTTGTGATGATGCTGTCCGGTACTGCAACCTTGCTTCGTACTATCTTTTCAAGGGCTTCCAAACGACCCTGCGCCAATTTCTTGTTGAGCTGGTAACTACCTTCGGGAGAGGCTGCGCCGCAAAACGAGACCTGAAGAATATCCACAGTCGAATCATTCAAGATACCCTGCAACACGGCGGTTATTTCCTGAAGCCTTGCGGCATTATCCGCATACGTAGAGTCTATCTGCGTACTGTTAACACGGAAGTCGACAAAGATTTCCGAGCGACTCTCTTGGGAGTATAGAGAGAGTACTCCCATAAGCATGAGAATCAATATAATACAATATTTTTTTATGTGCATAAAACCTCGCTTTTGATAACCTTCTCTTTATAAGAGTGTATAATGCAGGACTTAACGTCTGAAAACGAGGGCTTTATTTTTCCTCTTTTTATGCTGTTCGCTCAACAATCGTCTTTACGCGCGTAACAAAAATGTTCATTCACACAACTTTTTTTATTCATTTATAGGCTCATTTACAATAAAATTCGTAAATTTGCGGCGTTAATCACTTCTATTATAAAGAGATAGTACACTCTTATAAAGAGAATGTCCATTCGCTCAACAATCCTTTCCTTACAGAGATTTCAATATCAGGCTGTTTGCCTTGTCTATTGCCATATTATCCAATGAGGCGAGATAGATTCGGGTGGTAGCTTCTGAATCGTGCCCCATTCCCTCGCTGATGACCGATAACGGAACATTCTTGCTTTTGGCGATGCTCGCCCATGAATGACGGCTTGTGTACATCGTCAATGGTAGGGATAACCCCAACTCCTTGCCGATGGCTTTCAGGCTTCTGTTTATGTTATGCCCTGCATAGATGTACTGTGTCCGTTCATCTGTCTTTGAGTATGGCTTGATAATCGGGAGCAGATAAATGGAACTTTCCGTATCGTATTTATCCACAATCTCCTGCATACATTTCTCCCACTTGATGAAAAGCTGCTGTCCTGTCTTGCGGCGGCGGTAGGATAGAATACCGTTTGCAAGGTCTTTCTTCCTCAGATATGCCATATCCACAAACGACATCCCACGAGTGTAGAACGAAAAGAGAAACATATCCCTTGCAAAATCGGCTGACGGGTTGAGTTCCAAATCCATTTCCTTAATCTTCTTGATGACTTTTAGCGGCATGGCTCTCTTTATGGTCTTATCTACTCCGGTATAGACGTGTTTGAACGGAAAACGCTGCGGAGTCAGTTCCTTTTCAACGGCTCTGTTATATACGGCTCGAAGATTACGCATATAGAACGATGAACTGTTGGGGCTTACTCCATTTGCTTTCAGATAGGCTTCATAAGCCAATACCATATCGGAATCCACCATATCCAACGGCACATCCCTCTCCTCACGGAAACGGCGAAAACTGTTGAGCGTGGTGGTGTATGCTTCGACGGTCCTGACCTTATCCAACTTTTTGAGGTTGCCAATCACCTCTTCCATGAAGGTGAAGAAGGAGTTTTGAGGATTGAGGGATAGAAATGCCGATACCACATCATCGGAGGTGTATGGGTTGCAACTGCGTTCCAACGATGCTATGATCCGTTGGAACTTCCGTATATCACTCGCCACTTTATCCCTTATCTCCGACAAACAAGCCTTTCTCGTTTCATCAAAACGGGGCATTACAATCTCTGACAAACTGCCGTTCCATTCGCTCTCATAAATTCGGTAGCCCGTTTTCACTTGACGGGCTACACGATTATGAATCACTTGATAAAATATTGTTCCTTGTCCGCCCTCTACGGTGGAGGTGCGGAACTTAATCTTCACACTTGCCATAGGCTCACTTCTTTTGTTTGTCCGTTTGAATGGGCTTGCCCTTTATGGATTTTGCCTTGTTATCCAACTCCTTTGCAGCCTGTTCTTTCAGGCGTGCCTGCTCAGCGAGTGCAGCTTGCTTCTTAACTGCATCCTCGTATGCCTTTACATCCTCACGCATCTGCTTAATCTTGGCATTGTCACGATTGAGTTCAAATATATTTTCAAGCTCTACAATCTGTTTGGGCGTTGCTTCGCCTTTCATCTTGATGTAGCGATATTTGAGGTCGTTATCCTCTTGCTGAACATTCGGTCTGGACAGATGATAGATAGCAGACATAGCTGATGATAGGATAATGACAAACATTATCAGGAGTGCCCAATCCTTCTTTGTGTGTAGCACAAATGAATGTCTATTCTCGTGAATATGATGCTTCACCTTTATCTCATCCATCTTGTCGGTTGCTTCTGTTAGCAGTTGTTTCACTCCTTCAATATCTGGCTGTTCCTGCCCTTCAAAGGCATCCATCCGTTTATGTATCTTGGATAGTTCATTGATGACTGCTCCTGCAAACTTGGTGGATTTGGCTTCGTAATACTCCTTGTTCTCTCTGTTGCCATTCTGGATTAACTCCTTGATAGGGGTTAAATCTACATCAGCATTTACTGTTTGTTCTGCTCGTTGGTTCTTACTGACGGTCAGCAACTCTTCCAACATAGCGATGATTGTTGCATTATTGTTATCTTTCATATTCTTTTCTGTTTTAGTGATTAATGATTAGAGTTTGAATCCTCTTGTTTTCTTTTTCTTCTTCTTTTGCTGCATCAGGCGGCGGAATTCAGCCTCCTCCTGATTATCGGCATCGGGCGAAGAAGTGAAGTCCAATAAGCCTAATGAGCCGCTAATAAGCTCGGATTCCCTGTTGTCAATATGGCTTGTCTGCGTATGCTGCGGCTCATATTGTCGCTGGCTCTCGCCTTGTGCATTAGCTTTCAGTGCCCTGTCAATCTTCGAATAGCTGAAACAGCGGTCTATCTTCGAGCCGTTGAAGTGGTAACCGTTCTTGGTAAAGACGATGCCCTGTATCTCATTGGTGTTGCCCTTATATTTGAAGCGGACATCTATGCCTTCGGCTTTCAAACGTTTCAGCAGTGTATTCCAATCCGAGCATCTTGCAACCCCTCTTTTGAGAACTTGGTATATCTCGTAACGGCTCTTATCAGGCTCTTTCAGTCGGTGCGTTTTTACCTGTTCTTTACCATTTGCGAAGTACAATCCGTATTTGCGTGTCAGCTCCTTACAGATGCGTTCACTGCGGTAGCGGTCGTTCCTGTCGCTGATGGTTCTGCCGTTATTGTCCACCCGATTGAAAGCAATATGCACGTGCGGATGCTCCTTATCGTAGTGTCGTCCGATGATATATTGCGTATCACGGATGCCCATCTTTTCCATATATTCACGGCTTATCTGAATCATCAGTTCGTCAGTTAAGCGTGGCAAATCCTGCTTGGAGAAGCTGAGTGAGATATGTCCGATGAACTTATCCACACGTGGATTAAGCCTTGATTGGGCTATGAAACCTCGGGCTATCGAAGCATTGTCATTGAGCAATACGCCTTGATAATCTATGAGTGTCGCCTGCTTCTTGCTGTCGAGGATATAATCGACAATCCCTCTGGCTCCAGAGCCTTTCACTATCTTCGCCATCATAGGCTGATATGGTCTATGATGGTTTCCAATGACAGCAACAGGTGTTGGCATTGCCCGTAATTCAGCCTTACTCCTTCTCGATGCGCTTTCCGTGTAAGCTGGTTAAGGTTGTTTGCCATTCCACACAACTTGCGGATATAGTCCACTTGTTCGGTATTCAGGCGTTCCTTGACTTGGCATTCATTCATTGCCATTCTTACAATCTCGCTTGCCGATACTCCGGCACTTTTGGCTTTCGATTTAAGGCTGTAATACTCTTCGGTAGCCATCTTGACCGTTATACGGTACTTGCGTTTCTCGGACAATTTCTTCGTGGGGCGTCCTCCTTTGCAGGATGCCCTGTTTTTGATTTCTTGTTTTAGCATATTACAATTTTTGAAAATGATACATACATTGTTTACTTGATAGACCAACGGGATGTCCTCTTCTGCTACCTTCGGGAATGGAAGCAAGTGGTTTTGGTCTGCCCAAAACATAAACTTGCTTCCCCACTAACCGAAGGACTACGGATTTTGAGTGTCTCAAAATGGAATACCATTGGAATACCTCTTAATTTGATAGGATTAAGCCATTACATCCCTTTCCAATGCTCGAAGTCATCTGCATAAAGCTCGATGTGATGTCGTACTATATTCTCCAATAATCCCGACAGGCTCATTCTGTTCTCGCCGATTTTGCAGGCGAATCGGTCAAGAGTCTGTCGTAATTTGCCGCTGATGAATACGGGCTTGCGGTCTTCAATCCTATAAGGTCTCATAAAGGTGTTACGGTACTCCTCCAATGAGAGCTTTCGTTGCTTGCTGCTTATGCGGCGTTGGATGGATGAAGCTGATGGCTGCTGCTCCGAAACATCGTTTTTTGGAGTTACAGCCTCATCTGGTTCTTCAACTGATGAATCTGATTCTACTGGTTGTTCACCATCCTTTGGCTTTAATTCCGATTCATTTCTTGAAAATTCTTCGATAGCCAAATCAATGGCTCTCTTATTAGAATCTTCATCTTCCGATTTTGATGTGGGTTTCAGACCTATCAATTCCATCATTTCCTTGTCGCTAATTTCTCTTTGTTTTTTTGTCATTGTTTTGAATGCTTTAAATGTTAATACTATGGTCTTTGTACACAATCTTGACCTGTTATCTGTTGCAAATAAACTATGCATACAATTCTATCACAAGCAATTAGGTCTATATTGGCAATTATGTATGATTCTGCATTTTTGCCAACTGTTCCATCGGTGCTGACTGCTACAAATTGCACAAAGCATCTTGCAGTGATATGAATTGAGAAAGGCTACGGGCTGACGGTCTTCCGATACATCGGGAGTCGGTCAGCCCGTAGCCTTAAAGTCGTTGCTGATGAGAATCTGTAGGAATTGAGGTCGGAGCTACGGCAGGCGTTTTCAGTCGGATGCAATCGGTCTGAAAACGCCTGCTTCCTTAAATAAGAATAGGTGGAATTTTCTTTTGGCTGTTACCTGTTTGATACATCTTTCCACATAATCGGAGAATGTGCATACTGTACTTTGTATAATCACGATTTCCACAAAAATAGCATTGTCTTGCATACCTATTTTGTCATCTGTGTATGCAAAGGGATGACAACCGATGTAACGGGTCGGCGTACCCATTGCCGTATGATTTTTCCTGTTTTTATTTGCATCGTCAGCAGAGGCTATTGCACCGATTGAAGCCATAATCTACGCCACAAGCTGCCACATACGAAGAATGCTTGGTAATGTGATTGAAGCCACTTTACCTTAGCGGAACAAAAGCGAATAATAATAAAAACTGAATAATATGGAATTTGTGATTTTTGAGAAAAGAGCCTTTGAGGAAATGGCTGCGAAGTTGGAAAGCTTCATGCAGCGAGTGGATAACCTTTGCCATCGTCACGGCGAAAAGAAACCGCAAAAGTGGCTCGACCATCAGGAGGTGTGTCAGGCATTGAGGATTAGCAAACGAACCTTGCAGACGCTCCGAGATAACGGAACACTTGCCTATACCAAAATCGGGAACCGTACCTTCTACCGTCCCGAAGATGTGGAGAGCATTATTGTGAAGGTGGAGGACAGAAGAAAAAAAGCCTATTGGAATGGCAGAACCATTTAAGCAAATGGAGTATGGAATAACATTAAAACACCAGAGATATGCACAACGAATTAAAGACAAAGGATGATGCTTGGATTCAGTCCATCCATAGCAACATTGACCGTCTGTCGGTCAGAATTGACAGCATTACAAACAATGCTGCACCCATCCTCAATGGAGAGGACTATTTGTGTGATAAAGAAGTGTCGCAATTATTGAAAGTCAGCCGCAGAACTTTGAGCGATTATCGGAGCAACGGCACACTGCCGTATTATGTACTCGGCGGCAAAGTCTTGTACAAAAGGAGCGAGATAGAAGAGGTACTGAGGCAGGGATATAGGGATGCAAGCCGAATGAAAGGCGGTGGATAAACCAAATCTTTTTTCTGGATGGAGCGCAGTTTACCGTCTGTCAATTTACATTATGTTCTAAAATATCCCTCCCATAATAGAAAAGAGAAACAGCATATAAACAGGTTATCCAAACTGAGCCTTTCTATATGCTGTTTCTTTTTCGGTTTTCTCTTTTCCGTCAGTCGCTTGTTTCCGTTGCCGTCTGCATTGTTTAGTACAGACCTGAAGGGGAAAGGTTTTCGGGCTGAATACGCTCCAAAGGAGGAAGATTCTGCCCGAAACGGCACAGCCGCCTGACCTTTCAACTTTCAATGAAGGTCTGTACTACCTTCGCAGACGAGCATAGGAAACGAGCGGCTGATGCAATCGGGAACAATACCCATTCGGAGAATTGAAACCTAAATAATCCTAATGAGGTAATGAAAACATTGATGGATTTTTGCCTGTTCATAAAAAAGTTATACCTTTGCATAAGGATGAGTTATACATCACGCAATTTATGTAAGCATGTAGAAATCAGAACGGTTGCCAACTCATTACCTCGTTTTTTGACAATCCGCACAACTAATTTAATCTCAGCGGATTATTAGATTATTCCAAAGTTAAGTATTATCGTTGAGATATGTTCATTCGTTTATAAAAAATTAGCCCTTACCTTGCCAATGGAGAGGTAAGGTAAGGGCGGATTGTATTGTCCTATGAGGAAATCTGTTTATCCTATGAGGAAGTTTGTTTATCCTATGGGGATTTTCTGTTTCAGGTTGCCGAATCCATCTAAGCCAGTGAACATATCTTGCGGTAGAGCAGGTAAAGCAGCACTATCCCTGCTACCAGTAAGGATTTGGGATCAAGTTCGGTCATTCCGCCTTGGGCAGCGGTGGTGAATGTCTCACGAAGCGTACCCAGCACTTGTTGCAAACCGTCGAAGGCGAAGAACAGCACTAATGCCAGCGTGAAGCAGAATGTTACCCATACTTGTGAAATCCGGTGGGTACGGTCGGGTAAATGGCGCATCACGCGGCGGGTGAAGCCATTGTCCGGTATTTCCTGTCGGTTTCCGGCAAAGAAAGCTGTTAAGAGTTTATCATCGTTTTCTGTCATAACCATTTTGTTTTAAGTAGGCAGCCATTTTATCTTTGGCCCGCGACAGATGGCTTTTTACTGTTCCTGCGGGGCAGCCGGTAATGCCTGCAATCTTTTCAATGCTTTGATCTTCCATATAAAAAAGAGTGATGCAGGTTCGTTCCATATCTTTCAGCATACTCAGCGCGCGGTAGATATCCATGCGTTGACCTATGTCGTTTTGTTGCGTACAGCATTGAGCGTCTACTTGACGTGTCTCCAGGCTGTCCGTCTCTTTACGGGCACGAAGATAGTCATAAAAAACATTATAGGCAATACGGTAGAGCCATGTGGAGAAACTGGATAAGTTCTTGAATGAGGCCAGGTTGGTATATGCCTTGATGAATGTGTCTTGTGAAAGGTCATCGCTCAACTCGCTGTCGCCACAGGTCAGATGCAGGAAGAACCTCCGTACGGGTGACTGGTACTTTCTTACTAACCGGTCGAAGGCCCTGGTGTTGTGAAACACCACGACCTGTGCAACTAACGATATATCATTGAGCTGGCTCATTTTTCTTCATTCTTTTCCGGAAAGCCTGTTTTTGTATTATCGGGTTGCCCGTTACTTTGGGGGGCCTTGTGCTGTTGCGTATAGTAGATGACGACTTGTCCGAATCCTGTGAACATAATGAGCAGTCCGATGCAGCCCAGTCCGAATTCGCCGGTAATGGCCCAAAGGAAGATGAACAGTCCGATACCGGCAAACACATTTTTGATTCCTTTGCTGCGGGTATCTATTGATTCGGTGTCTTTAAACAGGTGTTCCGGCAGTGGTTGTCCGCTGGCCAAAGCCTGTTCTGCCAAACGGTATTTGGCTTTCCGGTTCTTATAGCGGAAGAAAAAGACGATGAATACGACAACCAGCGGTAAGCCGAAGACGGAAACAATGGCTACGATGGCGATGATTGCTTCCCGGGTGTTATGTCCGATATTCCAGCCGAAGTCATAAGCGTCATTGCGGCTTTTATAATCATTATCGCTTTCGGTATGACGATGGGTACTGTTTTCATAAGTCATGATGCTGAGTGTGTCCGTTACGGACTTTCCGTTAATCATGGTATCTTTCAGTTCTATAACTCTTTTTGGGTTTCCCAAGCTGTCATTTTCTGTTACAGTTCTGTTCTTTCCCTGTGCCAATGTACAGAGCATTATGGCTGTCATTAATGCAAAAATGATACGTTTCATAATCATGCTATTTTTTATTTTATTAATTTCTTTGTGTGTTAGACGTGCCCAATCATTTAGAAAGTTGCAAAGAGACGATATTTTTTTTAAAATAGCTACTATCGGCCGCCGAATATTTATGTTATCTTTGCGTACTTAAAATAGCGCACACATGGAATTACCTGTTTTATTTACAGACTATACCCGCAATCTTTTGGGAGATGAGGATTATATGAGATTGACGGCGGCTTTGGAGTCGGAGCAACCTGTCAGCATCCGGTTGAATCCGTTGAAGCCGTTTGTTTTTCAGCTTGGGGAGGATGAAGTTCCCTGGTGTGCTTCCGGTTTTTATCTTAAAGAACGCCTGACGTTTACTTTCGATCCTTTGTTTCATGCAGGTTGCTATTATGTGCAGGAAGCTTCGTCCATGTTTGTGGAGCAGGTCTTGAGGCAACATTGGGGTGAGGAGTCGGCGGTAATGCTTGACCTTTGCGCAGCTCCGGGTGGTAAGTCGACGCATGTCCGCAGCATTCTTCCCGAAAACAGTTTGCTGATAGCCAATGAAGTCATTCGCAACCGTTCTCAAATACTTGCCGAGAACTTGGCAAAATGGGGGCACACCGGTGTTGTGGTCACCAATAACGATCCGTCGGACTTTACGCCGTTGAAAGATCTCTTTGACATAATATTGACGGACGTGCCCTGCTCCGGTGAAGGGATGTTCCGTAAAGACCCTGTGGCGGTAAGCGAATGGAGTTTGGAGAATGTAGAAGTTTGCTGGCGTCGTCAGCGAAGAATTATTTCGGACATCTGGCCTTGCCTCAAGCCGGGTGGCATCCTGATATATAGTACTTGTACCTATAATACGAAGGAAAATGAAGAAAATATCCGTTGGATAAGGGATGAGTTGGGTGCAGAGGTGCTTCCGCTTGATGTTGCGGAAGATTGGAACATAACGGGCAACCTGTTGCCGGGAGAACATTTTCCCGTCTACCGCTTTTTACCTTATAAGACGAAAGGCGAAGGCTTCTTTATGGCTGTTCTCCGAAAACCGGGTATGAGTAGCCGTAAGGCTTGGGATGAGCGCTTGTCTGTCCGGGGAAAAGTTTCCGTAACTCCGGGAGTGAGGGGGGAAAACGCCAAGGGAAAGGGTAGGAAACCTCAGGGAAAAGGGATGAAAACTCCGGGACTTTCGAAAGAGCAGTTATCTGTATTCCGGGATTGGATTCCGGCTTCGGATGAGTATGAGTTTATTCAGAGCGACGGCAGTGTCAGTGCTTTCCCTAAATGCTATCTTCCTGAATTGTCGGCATTGCAGTCGTCATTGCGCATCGTGCAGGCAGGGGTAGGGATAGCCGAGCAAAAAGGAAAAGACTGGATTCCCAATCATGCGTTGGCGATGAGCCGGATATTGGGGCCGGATGCTTTCCCTCGCGAAGAAATCTCCTACGGACAGGCCATTGCATATTTACGGAAAGAGGCTGTCACCCTTTCGGATGCAGCCCCTCGCGGTGTGGTTTTACTCACATATAAGGATATACCTCTCGGCTTTGTTAAGAATATCGGCAACCGCGCCAACAATCTTTATCCGCAGGAATGGCGTATTCGCAGCGGTTATTTGCCGGAGAAGGTGAGGGGGATTAGTGATTGATTCTGATCGCGCCTCCCTTCATTACGGTCAAAGTTCATTTTTGTATATCCGGGCCATTGCCTTCTGGTATTGGTTCTCCAGTTGCAAAAGGTTTGTTTTGCTTTGATAAACCACCGACACTTCAACGAAGTACTCTATCATGCTGATTTGTCCGCCTGCAAGAGCTTGCTTCAGCAAAGTCAGGTCCTGCTGGTCTTGGAAGGTCTCTTTGTATTCCTGCATAGATACATTCAGGTTGCGGGCTTCTTCGTAGAGCTGCCACAACTCGGAACTTGCTTTTACTTTTGCATTGTCTTTTTGGAAATCGATGTTCATGGCTTGTGCTTTGGCAATCTTTACCTTTCCTTTATTGGCAAAGAGAGGGAAGGAGAAACCTACTACAACACCGTTCAGCGGATGTCCTGATTCGGTATTGCGGCGGTAGCCCAATTCCAGTTTCGGCAGCCAGCCTTGTTTGCTTGCCGAAATGAACTTACGGGCGGCGGCACTCTCATTGTCGAACGATTGCAGGGAAGGGTCGGCTGCCAGTTGCTCATTACATACCTGATAGAAATCGGCAGGCAGTGGAACTATGGGATAGTCCGTCAGGCCGAGGGCTTGGGCTGTGGGTATTGCCGGATTTTCGGACAAGTTGTTGCCGGGAGTAAGCGGCTGGTTCCCGTTAAGCACCAGCAGTTCTTTGATTTTGTTGTTCAATGCTGTACTGTTCATACGCGATTCGGTGCGTACATTCAGCAGTTCCAAGTTTATTTTATTGGTCTCCAGAGCATTGGCATCCCCGTTGGACAGCCTTTGGGCATACATAGCGGCCAGTTCCTCTGCATTCTTCAGCCGGGCATCGAGCAATTCCTGCTGTTGTTGCAGCATGATGATGTCCAGACATACTTCTTTGGCTTGCAGTAATATCTGCTGACGCATGGTTGCCGCCTGTGCATCCAAAGCTCCGGTTTTCAGACGGTTCATCTTTCCCCTTGTTACGTATAGGGTTGGAAAATCGAAGCTTTGGGAAACAACCATTTCTCCTACGGTCTCATCACTGTTTTTGGAGTCCCAGAGATGGGCATACGAAAGGGTGGGATCGGGCAGGTTGTTCTCTGCCTTATTCTCTAACTTCTGCGAAGAGATAAGTTGTGCGTTGGCCTGCAGCTCCTTGTTGTTCGCCTCTATCTGGCGAAGTACGGAGTCGATGCCCGTATCCTGCGCCCTCATCCCCATACAGGTGAGGAGGGCGGCGGTGAGTATAAATATTTGTTTCATACGTTCTGTTTTTAAGTCATTTATTCGTTTGTCACTTTCTTCTTCCCATGCATCATCAGATAGACAATCGGAATGATGAAGCCATTCAGGAAGGTAGAGGTAAGCAGTCCTCCCAAAATAACTTTCGCCATAGGGCTTTGTATTTCATTGCCGGGAAGGTCACCGCTGAGTGCCAGCGGGATCAGTGCCAGTGCGCTGGACAGGGCTGTCATCAGAATAGGATTCAAGCGATCCAACGAACCGCGTATCACACTGTCGTACACTCCGTAGCCTTCTTCCTTTTGCAAGTGGTTGTAATGGCTGATCAGCAACATGCCGTTTCGGGTGGCGATGCCGAACAAGGAGATGAAACCGATGATGGCAGGAATGCTGATTTCCCCTGTGGTGATGAGCAGGGCAAACACGCCGCCAATCAGTGCCAAAGGCAGGTTGATAAGGATGATTGCACTTTCCTTGACACTGCGGAACTCGTGATACAGCAGCAAGAATATCACAACGACAGACATGAATGACGTCAATGCCAGTGTGCGGCTTGCAGCCTGTTCGCTTTCAAACTGGCCGCCGTATTCGATGTGGTAGCCTTCGGGCAGTTTGATTTGTTTGTCTACGCGCTCTTGTATATCGTTCACCACACTACGCAGGTCGCGGTCGGCAACGTTGGCGGAGATCACGATCTTACGTTTTACGTTTTCGCGGCTGATTGTATTCGGGCCCATTGCCGAACGTATGTCCGCTACGTAGTTCAACGGTATTTTTTGCCCGTTGCCGGTATCAATCATTAAGTTGCGTATCTTTTCCATCTCATCCCTCAAGTCATCCTTGACGCGTACGGTGAGGTCGAAGCTCTTTCCTTTCTCGTACACTTGGGATACGGATTCGCCTGCAAGGCACACATTGACGAACTCCGAAAACTCCGGCAATGAGATGCCGTATTTGGCAAGTACTTCCCGCTTGGGCGAGATGATGAGCTGCGGGCGTTCAATCTGCTGCTCTACATTCAAATCGGCAATGCCGGGGATGTCCTGAATGCTGTTTTTTATTTCATTGCCCAAGGAGAACATGCGGTTCAAATCGTCACCGAACAGCTTGATGGCTATGTTTGCTTTCGTTCCGGACAGCATGGCATCGATGCGGTGGCTGATAGGCTGGCCGATTTCCACGTTAGCACCGACAATCGTACCCAGTTTTTCACGTACCTCGGCCACCAGTTCGCTGCGCGAGCGGTCTTTCAACTCAAACGGGGCTTCGATCTCCGAAACGTTGACGCCTAAAGCATGTTCGTCCAGTTCGGCACGTCCTGTCTTGCGGGCTACGGTCTGGATTTCGGGGATGGTAAGAAGCAATTCTTCGGCGCGATGGCCTATCTTGTCGCTTTCTTCCAATGAGATGCCCGGCAGGGATGATATGTTGATCGTGAAGGAGCCTTCGTTGAATGGCGGCAGGAAGGAGCGTCCCAGTGTGAAGAAGCAGGCGAGTGCTATCACAAACAGGCCGATAGTTCCGCCCAATACGCTCTTTTTATGTCCCAATACGAAGGTTAGCGCTGCGCCATACCACTCTTTCATTTTACGTGCTACGGGTGAGTCTCCGGTGGAGCGTTTTTCATCTTTTATCTTTTCCTTGCCCAGCAGGTAGGAGCACAGTACAGGCGTCACCGTCAAGGCTACGACGGTGGAAGCTGCCAGTGCCACGATGAAGGCGATGCCCAGCGGTACGAGCATCCTGCCCTCCATGCCGCTGAGGAAAAACAGCGGAACGAAACTTACCACGATGATGAGTGTGGAATTCAGTATGGGCATACGCACTTCTTTAGAGGCGTTGAATACAACTTCCAGTATGGGCCGACGCTCTTCCTGCGGTTTCATACGGTTCTCCCGCAATCGTTTGTACACGTTCTCCACATCTACGATGGCATCATCTACCAGCGAGCCGATGGCGATGGCCATACCTCCGAGGCTCATTGTGTTGATTGTGAAGCCCATGTAGTGTAATGCCAGCAGTGAGGCTATCAGTGACAGGGGAAGTGTGACCAATGAGATGACAGTGGTCCGCACGTTGGCGAGGAACAGGAACAGGACGATGACGACGAAGATACCTCCTTCGAACAATGACTTCTGCACGTTGCCGATGGAACTTTCAATGAAGCGGCTTTGCCTGAAGATGTCGGTGCTGACTTTTACGTCAGGCGGCAGGTTCTTCTGCAGGTCTTTCAGGGAGGTTTCCAACTTGTCGGTCAGCTCAAGGGTACTTGTGGCCGGCTGTTTGGTTACGGTCAGCAGTACGGCAGGTTTCCCGCGTTCGGAAGCTGTGCCCAGTTTCGGCAGTTTGGCTCCGATGCGTACGTCTGCAATGTCTTCCAGCAGGACGGGAACGTCGGGCATTGAGGCCGGGGAAGCGGATGAGGTGTCACCGCCTTGCAGCTTGACTGTTGTTTTGGCAAGTTGTTCCACCCGGTCGGTGGAGATCACTCCGCGTACGATGTATTCGTTTCCGTATTCATAAAGCACGCCGCCATTGGCATTCAGGTTCATTTCGCGCGTAGCGTTCATCACTTCTGTGAGAGTCACGCCGTAATGACGCATCCGTTCCGGATCGAGTTGTATCTGGTATTCTTTAATATCGCCACCCAGTACGGCCACTTGCGCCACACCGCCGGTAGAAAGGAGGCGCGGACGGATTGTCCAGTCTGCTATGGTGCGCAGGTCGAGCATGGAAGTAGAGTCCGCAGTCAGCCCCACAATCAGCATCTCGCCTAAGATAGACGATTGTGGTCCGAGGGTAGGCTTGCCCACATTAGAGGGGAGCGATTCGCTGACGACAGCCAGTTTCTCGCTGACAATCTGGCGTGCCAGATAAACGTCCGTTTCCCAGTCAAATTCAACCCATACGACGGAAAACCCGTTTGTAGAGGAAGAGCGTACGCGGCGTACTCCTGTCGCACCGTTTACGGCAGTCTCCACCGGGAAGGTGACCAACTGTTCCACTTCTTCGGCTGCCATACCGTTGGCTTCGGTCATGATAACTACGGTCGGGGCATTCAGGTCGGGGAACACATCCACTTCCGTATGCATTGCAGTATATGTACCGCCAATCAGTAGCAATACGGATACCACCAGCACCAATATTCGGTTCTGAAGGGAGAAATGTATAATCTTGTTCAACATAATTCAAAACTCATAATTATTATTAGTGTTCGTGGCTGTGTGCCGGAATTGCATTGGTGGCGCCGGCAAGTTTGACTTGGTATGCGCCTTGGGTCACTACCTTGTCACCGGCTTTGACGCCCGAAAGGATTTGCACCTTTTCGCCGTTGTCGGCTCCGAGAGTGACGGGTTGTTTTTTGTATCCTTCTTCATCTATTTGCAGATAGACGAAGAAGCTGCCTTGTTCTTCGGTCAAGGCTGTGTGGGGAAGTGAAATAACATTCTCCATGGGGGAGGAGAGCAGGAATATTTCTACAAAAGAGCCGGGGATGATATCTCCTTTATTGTCAAATTCAAAGGTGACGGGCACGTAGTAGCTGTTTTCGCCCGATGCTTTCCCATAAGAAAGCAGGCGTCCGTTCAGTTCCTTTAGCGTATATACCTTATTGTTATAAGGAGTGCAGAAGTTGGCAGAGCCGATTGTGCGGAGATAAGGATAATATTTTTCAGAAACATCGGCACGCAGGAATAATTTGCGGTTTTGGGTTACGCTTACAAGCGGTTGGCCCACTGTGACATAGTCACCCTCCTTCACTAAGAGGCTTTTTACGTATCCACTGATGGGAGAGGGGATGGCCTGACCCTGTGCCGAATGGTTTTGGGCAACGGCTTCATAGCTGATGCGGGCATTCTCATAGGTCTGCCGGGCTTGGGCGAAGTCTTTTTCCGAAACGATTTTGTTGGGAAGCAGTTCTTTCATCCGTTCGTATTCCTTCTTGGCTGTTTCGTAGGCAATCCGCGCTCTTTGTACGGGATCTCCGTCTGCCATATTCTTGGACGAAAGCACTACGAGGGGAGTGCCTTTGCTGATGCTCATGCCCTCTATTACTTTTCCATGGAAAGAAACGACACCGGCCACAGTGGCTACGGCAACACTCTCGTCGCCTTGTGCAGCCATAACCCGGCCGCTGGTCTTAATCACCTGATTGAAAGTACCCGGTTCGATGATGCTCGTCTCCACGCCGGCGGCCTGCGCCTTAGCCGGAGGCAATATGATTTCGTCGCTATGGCCGGCGGCAGCTTCCGCAGCATGCTCGTGTTCGTGGCCGGCTCCTTCGTGCTCATGGTCATGGTTTTCGCTCTCATGGTCATGACCTTCGTGATCATGTCCCGCATGGGCGTGTTCTTCCGTTTCGTGGTTGTGTCCTTCACCGGACTTACTATTGCAGGAGCCCAACAGGAACAATCCTATGACCCCCATGAATATAAATTTCTTCATGATAGTTGTTTTTATTCTTACTTGTTATTGGAATACAAAATTAGAGAATGTGGCGTGCAACCAAGTTGCATATATTCTCCTGCCGGGAAAGGAGTTCCTTTCGGCAATGTGGGTTAAGCAAGAACGGAAGGGGGCGCGCGAAGTCCGGTGGCACGTGTGATGAACGTGCCATGCAGAGATTCCAAGTAGATAAACTCTTGCCTTATGCCTGTTTCGTCGGGCAGGGTCAGGAGTTTGAGAAGAGGTTCCACAAATAGGGTGGTTACCCATACGAAACAGGGCTGTATGTCGCTGTTGTTCGGATTGGGGGTCTGTTGGAAGAAATGGGTGGTCATGCAGCCTGTATCGCAGCAGCAATGTTCGTTGCAAGCGTCTTGATGGTGGCAACACCCGTCGGACGGCAGGTCGTTTTTCATACAGATCATGCCGTCTTCATGATGATGATGGGGAATGACAGGCACTGTCAGCATAATCATGCTGATGAAGAACAGGAAATATGCAATGTACCTTTTCGTTTTCATTCCTTTCTGTCTTTGACCGGTTGCAAAGATAGAGGTTAATCATTTAACTGCCAAGAACAAGATGCTAAAAAGCCTTGAATAAATCATTTAATCCTTCGCTCATGCTGGGGTGTGTGAAGATGAAATCGCGCAGGACACTGTAATGCAGGTCGTTTTTCATGGCTAATGCCACCAGGTTGATGACTTCGGGCGCATCGACACAAAACAGGGTGCATCCCATGATGCGGCCCGTATGTGCATTGACAATAACTTTCAGCATGCCGTCTATGTGTTGCAGGGTGCGGGCACGCGGAATGGCGGCAGCCGGGAGCCGGGACACTTGGATCGAGTAACCGCGCTTTACGGCTTCCTCTTCGGTGGTGCCGATGTGTGCCAAGGGAGGGTCCGTAAAGATGACGTAAGGCACCGGAAGCCTGTCGTCCATATTCCGTTTTTTATTACCGAATAAATGGTTGGTGATGATGCGGAAGTCATCAATGGACAAATAGTCATACATGGCGCCTCCTCTGACGTCTCCCATTGCCCATATATGCGGAGAGGTGGTTTGCAGATGTCCGTTGACGACGATAGCCCCCTGAGCGTCGGTCTGTACGCCGGCTGCGTGAAGGTTGAGGCCGTCGGTCATTGCTCTGCGCCCTGTGGCAAGCAGCAGGGCATCCCCTTCCAGGAAGTAGGGAGTGCCGTCGGAATTGTCCGTATAGGTCAGGGTCATGCCGTTGGCAGTGTCGTACATGGATAGGGCATGGACATTCAGCCGTACCTCAATGCCTTTTCTTTTGAGGGCTTCCAGCATGGATTCGGCTATGTCCCGGTCCGATTTGGGCATAAAGCGGTTGCCGGATTCCAATAAAGTGACTCTGCTTCCAAAACCGGCATACATGGTGGCAAACTCCATTCCGATGGTTCCGGCGCCAAGAATGAGCAGGTGCTTGGGTAGTACGCTTTGCCGGAGCAGCGTTTCACTGGTGAAGGCATGCTTGCTTTCATTCAGTCCTTCCACATCGGGCAGGATGGGGGTGGAGCCTGTATTGATGAAGATCTCTTTCCCTTGAAGCAGGATTTCCTTTTTGTCATGGGCGACCTTTACGGTGTCGTTGGACATAAAGGATGCCTCACCGTCGTACAGCGTGATGTTGGGGTAGCTTTTCAGATGCTCGTGGTTCTTGTCCCGCAGGAATGATACGAGCTTGTTTTTCCGGCTTACGGCGGATGTGTAGAATTTGGCTTGGCTGTCGTAGTTGTCCCGGTAGAGCCATTCGGCTTGTTCCGATTCGTGAATCAGCGTTTTAGTGGGAATACACCCTGCGTTTACACATGTTCCTCCATACATTTGTGAGGAACGTTCAATGATTGCCACTTTCCAGTTGCGGTTGGCAAGTTCGGCAGCCAGCAGTTTCCCGCCTTTGCCGAACCCTATGATTATAGCGTCATATTGTTTCATTCTAATTCATAATTAATGATTTATGAGAATGAAACAATAAGAACAATGTATTGTTGCAGGAAGTTAGTTAATGAAAGTTTACCGTTCCAGTTCGCGGAGCGAGTCCATTTTTTTCTTTTCGAGAAACTCATAGATGCCGCTCAGATGTTCGGTTACCCGTTTGTTGCCAAACTCATAAACCTTGCTGACCAGTCCGTCCAGAAAGTCACGATCGTGGCTCACGAGTATCAGTGTCCCGTCGAAGTCCATAAGGGCCTGTTTCAGGATGTCTTTGGTCTTCATGTCCAAATGGTTGGTAGGCTCATCCAGTATCAGCAGGTTCACCGGTTCCAGCAGCAGCTTAATCATGGCCAGTCGCGTACGTTCGCCGCCCGACAGGACTTTGACTTTTTTCATGGACTCTTCCGGTCCGCCAAACATGAAAGCGCCTAATAAGTCGCGTATCTTATTGCGGATTTCCCCTTTGGCAACATCGTCGATGGTTTGAAAGACCGTCAGGTTCTCATCCAGCAAGGATGCCTGGTTCTGGGCGAAATAGCCTATCTGCACGTTGTGGCCGATAGTAAGGGTTCCTTCGTGTTCTATCTCTCCCATGATGCATTTCACCAGTGTGGACTTACCTTCGCCGTTCTTGCCCACAAAAGCTACTTTATCGCCTCGCTCTATGGTGAGGTTGGCGTTCTTGAATACGATGTGGTCGCCATAGGTCTTTCCTACGTTCTCCATGATGACCGGATAATTGCCGGAACGCGGAGAAGGCGGGAACTTGAGCCGCAATGCCGATGTGTCCTCTTCGTCCACTTCCAGAAGCACCAGCTTTTCCAGCATCTTGACGCGGCTTTGCACTTGCAGGGTTTTGGAGTAGGTTCCTTTGAAGCGTTCGATGAACTCTTTGGTCTCGGCAATGAACTTCTGTTGTTCGTCGTATGCTTTTTGTTGTTGTTCGCGACGTTCTTTACGGAGTTCCAGATATTTCGAGTAGTTCACTTTATAGTCATAAATGCGTCCCATTGTCACCTCGATGGTGCGGGTGGTGATGTTGTCCACGAACTTGCGGTCGTGGCTGATGACGATGACCGCCTTTCCGTTATTGATGAGGAAGTCTTCCAGCCATTGGATGGACTCGATGTCCAGATGATTGGTGGGCTCGTCCAGCAAAAGCACATCCGGTTTCTGCAGCAGCAGTTTGGCAAGTTCGATGCGCATGCGCCAGCCACCGCTGAAGTCGCTTGTCTGGCGGTCGAAGTCCTCTCTGGTAAACCCAAGGCCAAGCAATGCCTTCTCCACATCTTCTTCGTAGTTGGTAGCGTCGATGGCATAGAATTTCTCGCTCAGGGCGGACACCTGTTCGATGAGCTCCATGTAGCTGTCGCTTTCATAGTCGGTGCGGGTTTCCAGCTCTTTGTTCATGCGGTCTATTTCGGCTTCCATTTCGTGCAGGTGGGCAAAGGCCTGTGCCGTTTCCTGAAAGACGGTACGTCCGTCTTCTGTCATCAGGTGCTGGGGCAGGTAGGCGATAACACAGTCTTTGGGCGCTGAGATTTTCCCCCTGGTGGGTTGTCGCACTCCGGCAAGAATCTTTAACAAGGTGCTTTTGCCTGCTCCGTTTTTTCCCATGAGGGCAATGCGGTCTTTTTCGTTGATAACGAAAGATATATCACTAAACAAGGTGGTGCCGCCAAATTCTACGGCGAGTCCGTCAATAGAAATCATTATGTCATTTTTAAAAATAAGTTGCAAAGATAATGCAAATATATTATTTTTTATATCTTTGCCCTGAACAAACAATCATATTAGCCATGGAAATCGAAAACCAATCGGTAGATTACCGTCCACTCATCCTTGTTGCGGAAGATGATGATAGCAATTTCAAGCTGATAAAAGCTATTATAGGGAAGAAATGTGAGGTACAGTGGGCAAGGAACGGTGAGGAGATTGTCTCTTTATTTCTCGAAAACCGGGACAAGGCGGATGCGATATTAATGGACATCAAGATGCCTGTCATGAACGGTTTGGATGCCACCCAACGCATTCGTCGGGAAGGCGGAACTTTGCCCATTATCATGCAGACAGCCTATGCATTCTCTTCCGATCGTGAGAATGCCATGAATGCCGGCGCTTCGGAGGTGCTGGTGAAACCGATAACACTGAGCACCTTGCGCAACTGCCTGAGCAGTTATCTGCCCCAACTGGTGTGGTAGGACTCCACCGGCTCTACATCATCTCCCGGCACGTGTGAATACTGCCGGGATTCTTTTTTTCCGTCCGGACACAAACTGCACTCTCCTGCGAAGATTTTACGGAAGATTCGAAAAAGTTCATGGAGGATTTGAACAAAGTTTCTTTTTTTTCTGTTAATGAAGCCTAACCAAACTTTAATAGAATGAATAATAAACTGCGTTTTTTCCTGACTTCACTGTTTATACTCTTCGTGGTGGCGCTGCGTGCCGCAGCAACCGGTGACATTCGGGTTTCGGGCGTTGTGATGTCGGAAGGCGAGCCTCTGCCGGGAGCGTCGGTGCTGGTGAAGGGAACCCACAACGGGACAGTGACCGATGTTGACGGGAGATATACCCTTACAGTGCCGGCAGACGCTACATTGGTCTTTAGCTTTATCGGTTTGAAAACCACAGAACAGAAAGTAAACGGGCGTTCGGTTGTCGATGCTGAACTGCTCCCGGACAGTGAGCAACTGGATGAAGTAATGGTGGTGGCCTATGCCACTGCCAAGAAGTATAGTTTCACAGGGGCGGCTTCCACCGTAAAAGGAAGCGAAATCGCCAAGATGCAAGTGTCCAACGTGTCGCGGGCACTCGAAGGTACGGTGTCCGGCCTTCAGGCCAGTGCGCCCAGTGGCCAGCCGGGTACGGATGCGGAGATACGCATCCGCGGCATCGGTTCCATCAATGCTTCGAGCGCTCCGCTTTATGTGGTGGACGGTGTGCCTTTCGACGGCAGCATCAACTCCATTAATCCGGAAGACATCGCTTCATTGACGGTTTTGAAGGATGCTGCTTCGGCTGCTCTTTACGGCTCCCGCGGGGCGAATGGGGTGATTATCATAACCACTAAGCAGGGACAGACCGATTCGAAAACTACGGTCAGCATCAAAGCCAGTTTCGGAGGTTCCAACCGCGCCATACGCGATTACGACCGCATTGGCACTGACCAGTATTTTGAGCTCTACTGGGAGGCGCTGCGCAATCAGTATGCTTTGAATACGGACAAATATACTCCGCAGACAGCCGCAGCGCAGGCTTCGAAAGATTTGGTGGGCAAGCTGATGGGTGGCGGCCCAAATCCTTACGGAGCCGGCTATCCGCAGCCGGTGGGCACAGACGGCAAACTGGTTGACGGAGCTGTTCCGCTTTGGAATGTGGACTGGCAGAAAGAAATGGAACAACAGGCGCTGCGTACGGAAATAGGGGTGAATGTCTCCGGAGGCGGAAAGACCAACCAGTACTATTTCTCGGCCGGCTATCTGGACGACAAAGGCATTGCGCTTGAGTCCGGTTACCAACGTTTCAACCTGCGCTCCAACATTTCCAGTGAAATAACCCGTTGGCTGCGTGGAGGCGTGAATATGAGCTATGCCCACTCTGTGCAGAACTATCCGGTTTCGTCCGATACCAAGACCAGCAATGTGATTAATGCCGGACGCCTGATGGCCGACTTCTATCCGATGTACGAGATGAATGTTGACGGCACGTACAAACTGGACTCGGAGGGACACCGCATTTATGATTTCGGGTCCTACCGTCCTTCCGGCTCTATGGCCAACTGGAATTTGCCGGCTACCCTGCCCAATGACAAATCCGAGCGTATGCGGGATGAGTTTTCGGGACGTACTTTCCTTGAAGTGACTCCGGTGGAGGGGCTGAAGTTCAAGACCAGCTTCAACTTCGACCTGACAGACTACAATACACTGGATTATACCAATCCCAAGATAGGCCCTGCCGTCAATACGGGGGGCGGAGCAAGCCGCAGCTATACCCGTACCTTCTCTTGGACTTGGAACAACATTGTGACGTACGATAAGACCCTCGGTGAGCATCATTTCAACGTTCTTGCCGGGCAGGAGGCCTACTCATACCGTTATGACGTGTTGCAGGCATCCCGCAGCAATATGGCTGTGCCGGATATGCCGGAACTGGCTGTCGGCTCACTTGTAACTGCGGGTACGGGCTATCGCATTGACTACTCATTGCTGGGCTATCTGGTGAGTGGGCAGTATGACTACCGGAACAAGTATTTCTTCTCCGCTTCCTATCGCCGCGACGGTTCATCCCGTTTTGCGCCGGACACTCGTTGGGGAAACTTCTGGTCGCTGGGAGCTTCATGGCGTGTCGATCGTGAAGAGTTTATGCAGAATACCGCCGACTGGCTTTCTGCCTTGACCCTGAAAGCCAGTTATGGAGCGCAGGGCAATGATAATTTGGGCACCTACTATGCCAGCAGCGGACTCTACTCCATTGTTTCGCAGGCGGGTGAGAACGCTTTGGTGTCCGACCGTCTCGCAACGCCCGACTTGAAATGGGAGACCAACCTGAACCTGAATGTCGGCATTGACTTTTCATTGTTCAACAACCGCTTCTCCGGTTCGTTCGATTTCTTCCAGCGACGCTCCAAAGATCTGCTGTATTCCCGTCCTTTGGCCACCTCTTTGGGTTACACCTCGATGGACGAGAACATCGGTGCGTTGAAAAACACCGGTTTTGAGATAGATCTTAAAGGCACGCTTATACATACTCGTGACTTCATGTGGCGCATGGGGCTTAACCTCACGCACTACAAGAATGTGGTGACCGAACTTCCGCTCGATGACATGCCTGTGACGGGAGTCACCCGCTTGAAGGTGGGACGCTCGGTGTATGACTTCTATCTGCGCGAATGGGCAGGGGTGGACCCTGCCAACGGCGATCCGCTGTGGTATAAGAATGTAAAGGATGCGCAAGGAAATATTACCGGACGCACCACCACCAACGATTATGCCCAAGCTGATTATTATTATGTGGACAAGTCATCGCTGCCTAAGGTTTACGGCGGTTTTAATACGGCTTTCGCATACAAGGGTTTTGAGTTGTCGGCCATCTTCGCATACAGCATAGGCGGGTATATTGTGGATCGTGACGTTACGATGTTGTGGAGCAATGGGAGCAATCCCGGACGCGCCTGGTCCACCGAGATCCTGAAACGCTGGACACCGGAGAACCGCGATACGGACGTGCCCGCTTTGAGGACAGTGTCCAACAACTGGAATTCCAATTCTACCCGCAACCTGTTTAATAATTCCTATTTGCGGATGAAGAACATCACGCTCTCCTACGACTTTCCGCAGCCGCTGATAAAGAAGGTCAGCCTGAACAGCCTGCAACTCTTCGTACAGGCGGACAACCTGCTGACTTTCTCTAAAAATCAGGGACTGGACCCGGAGCAGGGCATTACGGGGTTGACTTACTATCGTTACCCTGCCATGCGCTCCATTTCCGGCGGAATCAATGTTTCATTCTAAATCACTATTCACATGAATACTTCAATAAAAAATATAGCGGCTTTTACGGCCGGGCTGTTGTTCGTCCTGTCTTCGTGCAGCGGCGATTTTCTCGACCACAAACCTACGGATGCGGTGGATTCGGGCATTGTTCCCGTACCTTCCAATGCAGGGCGCATATTCAACGGGGCATGGTACAACCTGTTTGAGTACAGCAGTACGTATGCCAATATCGGCTATCGCGCCTTGATGTTGCAGGATGACATGATGGCGGATGATGTGGTGTCGCGTCCTATGTACGGCTTCAACTCTTCCTATCAGTTTAATGATGTGGTGATGCCTGCCAATAACCGTACCGCATTTGCGTGGTATCTGATGTACAGGACTATTGACAACTGCAACACAGCCATTTCCATTACGGCTACCGGTGATGACGACACACCTGACTTCCGCTACTCCCAGGGACAGGCCTATGCTTTGCGGGCTTTTTGTTACCTGCATCTGGCGCAGCACTACCAGTTTACGTATTTAAAAGATCCCGCTGCTCCGGCTGTTCCGCTCTATACCGAACCCACTGTTTCCACAACAAAGCCCAAGGGCAAGGCCACTTTGGAGGAGTTGTACACGCAGATTTTCAAAGACCTGAATAGGGCTAAAGAGCTTCTTAATGGCTATGTCCGTCCGGATGACAACTCTAAGTTCAAGCCCGATGTGAGTGTTGTCAATGGGTTGTTGGCGCGTGCCTGTCTGCTCACCGGGCAATGGGGCGGGGCTGCCGATGCTGCACTTGAGGCTGCCAAGGGATATGCCCTGATGACAGATGCCAAAACCTATATGGGCTTCAATGATTTGTCCAACACCGAGTGGATGTGGGGGCATCCGCAGTCCGTAAGCCAGTCCGATGCCAGCTATAATTTCTATTATATTGATGTGGTGACTCCCGATGCGTATAATAGTTTCATGGCCGACCCGCATTTTATGGATCTGTTCGAAGCCGGAGATATTCGTCTGGACCTGTTCCAGTGGATGCGTGAAGGGTATCTGGGCTACCGGAAATTCCGCATACGTGCCGACCAGACCGGGGACATTGTCGTGATGCGTTCCGCCGAAATGTATCTGATTGCCGCCGAGGCGCTGGCGCGTGAGGGACAATTGGGAGAGGCCGTAAAGCCGCTGAACACATTGCGCAACGCACGCGGCCTTGCCGATTACGACCTGACGGGCAAAACGCAGGAGCAGCTCATCGGTGATATCTTGCTGGAACGCCGCCGCGAACTGTGGGGCGAAGGATTTGGCATTACCGACATATTGCGCACCCAGCGTGCCGTTGCGCGTGAAGCCTTGACGAAAGAAGAAGCGGAGAAAAAGTATGATTGCTGGCAGCAGGACGGCTCCTATAAAGAGTATAATCCCGAAGGGCACTGGTTTACTTCCTTCCCCGACGGAACGAGGTTTGTGCCGAACAGTACCTATTATCTGTATTCCATTCCGGAGAAAGAAACGAATGCAAATCCCAACTTATAGGCAGGGACCTTATAATGGCAGGGTAGAAGGACGGCACTCAAGCACCTATTCTTTCTCCCTGCCTTCTCTTTCCGCCATTTTCCGTTTCACGAATTCAATCTTCAGGTTGGCTTCGTCCTTGTTCTTTTTAATCTCGGTGATGGCGGACAGCAGTTGCGCCAGTTCGTAGACTGCCGCTACGGCTTTGCGGTCGTTGGGAGTCATGGTGGTGGCGTAGGAGCGTTCGCCAAGATAATTGACGCGGATGTTTTTATCCTTGTTCAGGTTGAGGAAAGCGATTACGTTGCCGTCTTCTCCTACCTTGTAATCCGCTTTTTCTATTTTCTCTCCCAAGTCGGTGGTCTCATAGCTGTCTTTGGACGCCGGAGTTTCGGCAAAGCTGCCGTCAGGGGCGGTGACCTTCACTGCTAAATGGTGGATGTTGTGCGGGCCGCAATAGATGGAGGTCATGCTCATGACGCCGTTCTCGTCCACCTGAAAACGCAGGTAAGAACGGTGGAGGTTCTTTTCTATCACTTGCGAAGGATGCAGGTAATTGCCTATCCTCTGGTACTCGGCGTCTTTCTCGAAGGCATAGTTGCCTTTAATGGCGTCTACGGCTTCCTGCTTTTCCTGCAACATGCTGTCGAGGTAGGCAAGCGTCTTTTCCTGTTCTTTCAGTTCCACCTGCTGCATGAGTCCGATGCCCTCGCGTCTGGTTTCAAATGCTTTCGGGTAGAGTATCTTGATGCTGTCAATCTGCATTTTCGCTTCGCTGTAATCGCCGCGTTCAAAAGCTGCGCGGGCGGTCTGGAGCCTTTCACCGGCTTTTTTCTCCACATTGCTGCAAGAGAAGAGCGTGCAACAGAGGCACGCAAGGAAGGTTGCTTTCTTCATAATTTTCATTCTTGATATTAACAGGGGACAAAAATAAAAAATAATATCCGTATCTTTGCAGTCTTTTAATGTGATAATGTGCCATTATATATGATTGAATTGACAACAGAAGAGCTGAAACAGCGTTTCAGTGACAATATATTCGGACGGATTTCCGAGACGGCAGATGAACTGGGACTGGAATGTTACGTGGTCGGCGGCTACGTGCGCGACATTTTCCTGCAACGCCCTTCCAAAGATATTGATGTGGTAGTGGTGGGCAGCGGCATTGCAATGGCGGAGGCGCTTGCCAAACGCTTGGGGCGTGGTGCACACCTTTCTGTTTTCAAGAATTTCGGTACGGCGCAACTGAAGTATCATGGTACGGAAGTGGAGTTTGTGGGCGCCCGCAAGGAGTCCTACACGCACGATTCGCGCAAGCCGGTTGTGGAAGACGGTTCGTTGGAGGACGACCAGAACCGCCGGGACTTCACTATCAATGCCTTGGCGGTCTGCCTCAACAGGCAGCGTTATGGAGAGCTGGTGGATCCTTTCGGAGGAATGGAGGACATGCGTGAAAAGACCATCCGCACGCCGCTCGATCCGGACATTACCTTCAGTGACGACCCCTTGCGTATGATGCGTTGCATCCGCTTTGCCACCCAACTGAATTTCTATATCGACGATGACACCTTCGAGTCTTTGTGCCGCAACAAGGAGCGCATCTCTATCATATCCAGGGAGCGCATTGCGGATGAGCTGAACAAGATATTGCTGTCTCCCGTCCCGTCCAAAGGGCTGATAGACTTGGACCGTTCCGGACTGTTGCAGCTCATCTTCCCGGAGCTGGTTGCCTTGCAAGGCGTTGAAACCCGTAACGGCAGGGCGCATAAGGATAATTTCTACCATACGCTCGAAGTGCTCGATAATATAAGTAAGAAGACCGACAACCTATGGCTTCGTTGGGCAGCCCTGCTTCACGACATTGCCAAGCCGGTAACCAAGCGTTGGGAGCCTCGTGCCGGGTGGACGTTCCACAACCACAACTTCATTGGCGAGAAGATGATTCCTGAGATTTTTCGCAGGATGAAGCTCCCGATGAATGAGAAAATGAAGTATGTACAGAAGCTCGTGAGCCTGCACATGCGTCCCATTGTGATAGCCGATGATGTGGTGACGGACTCGGCTGTACGCCGCCTTTTGTTTGAGGCAGGCGATGACATAGACGACCTTATGACCCTGTGCGAGGCCGATATCACTTCCAAGAACATGGAGCGTAAGCAACGCTTCCTGAACAACTTCCAACTGGTGCGCCAGAAGCTGAAAGACTTGGAGGAGCGCGACCGCATCCGTAACTTCCAGCCTCCTGTCAGCGGTGAGGAGATTATGAAAACATTCAATCTGCCGCCCTGCCGGCAAGTGGGCGCATTGAAAAGCGCTATCAAGGATGCCATATTGGACGGCGTCATTCCCAATGACTACGAGGCTGCACGCGCATTTATGCTGCAACGGGCGGAAAAGATGGGACTGAAATAGGGTTTTGACATGTTTTTTCTTAATGTGGCGCTTCGAAAAATAGGGGGGGATAATAGGAGGCTCTGAGGAATAAGTCGGAGGAAGAGAATTTGGGGATATGGATTTATTGGCTTGATTTTTAATTGGTTATATAGAAATATCACTTTGGCTTTTCAAAGGCTTAGGGTTCATTTAGGGTTCATTTCCCTTATGACCCCCATTCCCCCCTGAAAATAGGCCTAAAAATACATGATATGACTTGTTTTTTTACTATGCTCCTGTCTGGCTTTCTTTGGCATATATCCTGCAAACAGACTGACAGATGCTTTTTTCAGTCAGTACTGATAGACGTTCCTTTCAGTCGGTGCTGACAGATGTTCCTTTCAATCAGTGCTGATAGATGTTCCTTTCAGTCAGTGCTGACAGACGTTCCTTTCAGTCAGTGCTGACAGATGTTCCTTTCAATCGGTGCTGACAGACTTTCCTTTCAGTCAGTGCTGACAGACGTTCCTTTCAGTCAGTGCTGATAAATGCTTTTTTAAACAGCCTGATAAATGTTCCTTTCAATCGGTACTAATGGATATTTCTTTACAACGCAGTAATCCCTTATGGCGGAAACGACCTATGAACTGTCAGTTTGTGAAAGTTGTCAATATGCTATAAATCAGGTGAATATCCCTAAAATGGGTGGTGTTTTAGGGGCTATAAGGAAATGACCCCTAAATGAACCCTAAACAGTAATTTGCCTTTGGTAAAAATAGCATACATATATGTTCCTTTTTCCTTTTTGCGAATACACAGAATCCGCGCCATGAGATGAAGATATCCGTTTCGTAAGGCGGAAGCATTCACCCTGCAGGACGGAAATATTCGTCCCGTAAGGCAGAAATATTCATCTCGCGGGATAAAACAAATCGTCTCGTGAGATGAAACAGGGCATCTCACGAGACGAAAATGCATATCTTCCGGCTCTCCGGTTGATGAGGGAAAACGTCCTTACTCTTCGGCTTGGAACTTTCTGCTCACCTTCATCAGGTTGGTGGAGTAGGTCACTATATTCTGCGCTTCCTGTATCATTGTCAGGTATACCATGCTGACTTTGATGCTTCCGGACTGGCTCTGGATGCGTTGCAGCTCTTCACGTTTCAGGTGGGCGAGTTGTCCGTTCAGCTCGTTTGCCCTGCGCACTTCTTCTTCGAAGTCGCTGTAATCGTTATGCTCCAGCTTATGGCGGCATACTTGCAACAGATAGACGATGTCTTCCGTTACGTCGGCAAACTCGCCTTTCTGCACTGCATCCAGCGGCTTGAAGTTATTGTCGATATGTTCCAGACATGGTTCGCACAGGCGTCCTACACTATAAATCAGCTCACTGGCAAAGTCGTTGCCCTGATAGTAATAGAGCCCTTTTTCGAGCACCGTATTGTTGTCCAGACGACACATGGCGAGCGTGCCGGTGCGCTTCATCTGTTTGATCAGTTGCTTCTCGAACTTCACAGCACCCATTGCCCGGCGCAGTCCGCGCAGGTTCTCGTGCAGGAAGGCGGTGACGGTGCGTTCGAAGTTGTCTTCCGTAAACTCCAGTATCTTGCACAGCTCCTCGCGGGTGTGGCGACGCAAGAGTTCCAGAATCTCCATGTTGTCTGTGCTTTGCATCAGTTGCTTGATAGTGGCGTTGCCCTTTTCTTTCTCCTTGCGTTTCTTGTACATCACTTGGCTGCGTATCAGCATGAACACTGCCAAGCCGATCAGTGCGATAATGGCGACTGTGCCGCCGAAATAGATGATCAAGGCCACGAAGAAACAGATTGTGAATGCAGCTCCGGCAGTGATGAACCAGCCGCCGATGACGCTCAGTACGCCGGTGATGCGGAATACGGCGGAGTCGCGTCCCCAAGCGCGGTCGGCAAGGGAGGTACCCATGGCCACCATGAAGGTGACGTAGGTTGTGGAGAGGGGAAGTTTCAGGGAAGTACCGAGGGCAATCAGCAAGCCGGCGAGTACAAGGTTGACGGAGGCGCGTACCAAGTCGAACGCTGCGCCGTCGGCAATGATGGCTTCGTCCTTCCGGAAGCGGGTTTCTATCCAGCGTTTGCTGCTTTCGGGCATCGTTTTGGACAGCCCGTTGGCTATTGTCATGCTGAAGCGTACCAGTGTACGTGCTATGGGGGTGCTGCCGAAGCTCTCTTCGCCTTCATCCTGACGGGAGAGGTCGACGGAAGTCTTGATTACGTTATGGGCCTTCTTGGAGGTGCACAGCGAGTAGACCATGATGACTCCCGCACCGATAAGGAAATACCAGGGCGTTTTGGCCGGACCCAGCAACGAGTCCATGAGGAAGCCGTCGGGACCTGCGGCGGCGCCGTTGGTGGTGTAGTCGATGAAAGAGGAGTAGCCGGCAAGGGGCACACCGATGAAGTTCACCAAGTCGTTACCCGCAAAGGCGAGGGCAAGGGCAAAGGTTCCCAGAAGCACCACGACCTTGAACACGTTGACCTTCCGCCAGTGCAGCACCTGCATCAACAGGGTGAAGAACACAAAGAAACAACCGATCAGCAGGGTGGTGTTATCTTGTATCCACTGCTTGTTTTCCGGGGTCATGAATGAGCTGTCTTTCAGCCCTTTTATCAGCATGAAATAGATAATGGAGGTTGCTGCGATGCCGCCGAAGATGCCGATGCTGTACTTCATCTTCTTGGTGTAGTTGAAGGTGAACACCACACGCGCCAGCCATTGCACCAGCATACCGAAGAAGAAGGCAATGGCTACGGAAAGGAAAATACCCATGATGACGGACAGGGCTTTGTCCGTATTGATGAGGTCGCCGAATCCCAGCGTGTCACTGCCATGCACCTTGATGAGCGCCAGGGCGAATGTTCCGCCCAGCAGTTCGAATACCATGGATACGGTGGTGGATGTAGGCATCCCCATTGTGTTGAATACGTCCAGCAGCACTACGTCGGTCAGCATGACGGCCAGCAGGATACACATGATTTCGGCAAAATAGAAATGCTCCGGCTGGTAGATGCCATGCCGGGCGATGTCCATCATGCCGTTGGACAGGGAAGCGCCGATAAAGACGCCGATGCCCGCTATAAACAGTACGGTTTTGAAAGATGCTGCTTTGGCTCCGACAGCAGACTGAAGAAAGTTTACTGCATCATTGCTGACACCCACGATGAGGTCGAAAACCGCGAGGACGAACAGGAAGATGACAATGCATAGATAGATAGTTTCCATAAGATGTATTTTATTTCTGGCTGCAAAGGAACGTTATTTGTGTTGCAGGGAAATGTCATACATGTTACAGAAATGTTACAAGAAACTTTTCGCTCTTAACTTTTCAATTCTCCGCTGTTTATTAAATCATAGCAGTTTTTTCAGTTCTTCAATGTCGGGCATTTGAAGTTTGTAGCCCCCGGTTATCTGTGAAGATGGTCGGTTTTTGGCGTTAATATGAGGATATTATCATAAAGTTGTTTATATTTGCATAGCGAAACTTTAATTATCATGGTGAAAAACGATAATACGTCACGAAAGGCATTGTATGAAGAAGCCGGTAAATATCTGTTGGATGTTTCTAAGCTAATATTTGGCGGTGTTATTTTGGCAGGAGTGATGAACCTTAATGTAGATAAACTGGTTTTATTTATCGTGGGAGGTATTTCTGTCGTTTTGTCTGCTATAGTTGGTTTTGTGTTATTTAAAAAAGGAAAGGAGTGATTATGGAATTAGTGGTATTATTTGGCCTGATAGCTGTTGGATGCGGTGGATTCTTATTGTACATCGTTACTCCTAAGGGCAAAAGATGGTTTGGTTCTTTATAAAGCATAAAGCCTCGTTTTTACGCGAGGCTTTTTTTATTTTATGTAATTATAACTTTTCGCTCTCCGTTTTCAACGCTTCAGGTATTCGTAGAAAGTATATTGCGAACGTATCTTTTCTTTTTGCGGACGTGCCGATTTCCAGCGGTTGCGCAGGTGGTCGTCCACAAAGCATGCCTTGCGCTTGTCCGACAGTTGGATGGAAAGCATGTCCGACAGCTCGCGCTTCAGGTCCGGGTCCAGAATGGGGGTTACGGCTTCGATGCGGCGGTACAGGTTGCGGCGCATCCAGTCGGGCGAGCCGAGAAACAGTTTCGGCTTTCCGCCGTTGCCGAAGTACCACACGCGGGCATGTTCGAGGAAGGTGTCCACAATGCGTGTGACGCGGATGTTACGGCTGTATTTCCGTCCGGGGATGAGGCAGCAGATGCCTCGTACGATGAGGTCTATCTTCACCCCGGCTTGTGATGCCTCATACAGCCGTTCTATCATGGCGGGGTCTTGCAGGGCGTTCATTTTGAGTATTATCCTTCCCTGCTTACCGCTTTTGGCGAGTTCTATCTCATGGTCGATGAGGCGGTTGAGTTCAGGTATCAGGTTGAAGCGCGCCACCAGCAGGCGGTGGAATACGGGATTCTCCTTGCCTTGGAATGTGCGGAAGAGGTTGTGCAGGTCGTTCACAAGTACCGGATTGCAGGTGAACAACCCGCAGTCGGCATAGAGGGTGGCGGTTTTCTCGTTGAAGTTTCCGGTGCTTATATAGGCGTAGCTGGGCAGTTTGTGCCCCTGCTTGTCGCGGCGCAGCACGAGCGCCACTTTGGCATGCACCTTCAGTCCGGGCAGGCTGAACAGGATGTTGATGCCGGCGGCTTTCATCATCTCGGCGGTTGCCAAGTTGTTCTCTTCATCGAAACGTGCTTTCAGTTCTACGAAGACGGTCACTTTCTTGCCGTTCTGTGCGGCGGCTATCAAGGTGTTGATGACGGCGGAGTTTTCGGCAACGCGGTATTGGGTCACCATGATCTCGCGGACGGTAGGCTCGTGCACTGCTTCGTACAGGAAATGGATGAAGTGTTCGAAAGAGTGGTAGGGGTAATGCAGCAGCAGGTCTTTCTTCTCCACATAGCGGAAGATGGATTCACGCTCGTCCAGACAGGCCAGTTTCATGGGCTGTGGCTTGCGGATGGGGCGTACGGCATTGTTCGGGTTGGGCAGGTGGCGCAGGTCTTCCATGTTGAGGTGCTTGTCGCCCGGAACCAGTTCTTGGCGGTTGATGCGGAAGGCGTCTACCAGAAAGTCCAGAAAGTCATCCGGCATGGCGCGGTCGTACACAAAACGGCAGACGGCTCCTATCTTGCGCTTCTTTACCTTTGTCTTTACCTGCTCTATGATCTCGGAGGTATTGGCCGATTCGTCTATCAGTATGTCCGCATCCCGCGAGATCTTGATGCAATAGCTGCTGTCCACGTCATAGCCGGGGAAAATCGTGTCGATATTGGCTTTGATAATGTCCTCGATGAACATCAGATAGTAGTTCTTGTCCTGTTTGGGAAGCTCGATGAAACGGGGCACCTTGCTGTAAGGCAGCTTCATCACGAAATATTGCGTATGGTCGGGGTCGCCCGGCAAAGTGCCTTTGGAATGCAGGCGTACGGCAAGGTAAAGGCGGTTGTCGCGCAGGAAGGAGATGACCTTGTCCTTGCTCACCGGTACGGGCGAGAGATACGGGAAAATCTCTTCGCGGAAGAAGCGTCTCAGGAACTCTTTATGGAAAGGCTCCACGTTGCGGCTCTGGTAGAAAATTATGTGATGTTGCCGCAGTGCGGGCAGTATCTTCTGTTCGTAGATGCGGATGCGTTCTTCCAGTTGGCGGTTCACCTCTTCGTTGATTTCGGTTACCAGCTGTATGGCGGACTGCACGCTCTCCTCGTCGCTATGCGCGGCGCCGGTGGCAATGGCCTTGTGGTCGGCCACGCGTATCTTGTAGAACTCTTCCAGGTTGGACGAGTATATGGATATGAAGTTGATGCGCTCGTACAGCGGCAGCGTGTCGTCCTCTGCCTCCAGCAGCACCCGGTAGTTGAATGACAGCCAGCTGATGTCGCGTTTGAAATATCTGCTTTCCATATAAGATTAGGTTTATTTTCCAAATATAGCTACCTTTGCACATATAAACAAAGGAAAAATGACAAAAGTTGGTTTACTGTCGGATACGCATGGATATTGGGATGAGAAGTACCTGCAATACTTTGAGTCGTGCGATGAAATATGGCATGCCGGTGATATAGGAACATTGGAAGTGGCGCAGAAGCTGGCGGCGTTCCGGCCGTTTCGTGCGGTATATGGCAATATAGACGGGCAGGACTTGCGCAAGCTCTATCCGCAAGTGCTCCGTTTTACGGTGGACGGCGCGGAAGTGCTGATGAAACACATAGGGGGCTATCCCGGCAAGTACGATCCGTCCGTACAGGGGAGCATCATGGTGCGCCCGCCCAAGCTGTTTGTCAGCGGCCATTCGCATATACTGAAGGTGAAGTTCGACAAGACATTGGGCATGCTCCATATCAATCCGGGCGCAGCCGGCATCTACGGCTTCCATAAGGTGCGCACTATGGTGCGTTTCACCATTGACGGCGGTGTGTTTAAGGACCTTGAAGTGATAGAGCTTGCCGGTTAGGGATTAGTGGTTAGTAATCCCACTTTTCTTCTCTTGAAATTTTGTAATTTTCTGATTTTTGTCGAACTTTGCACTCTGAATAGCAACGAGAGCCGTGGGGCATTGTCCTCCTTCTTATTTTATTCTACATTTGAAGTCAATCCAATAAAGAACTGAAATATGAAAGGAATTATTCTTGCAGGTGGCAGCGCCACTCGTCTCTATCCATTGTCCAAGGCTATCTCCAAGCAGATTATGCCGGTCTACGACAAGCCCATGATCTATTATCCCCTCTCCACTCTGATGTTGGCAGGCATACGTGAAGTGCTGATTATCTCCACTCCGCGCGATTTGCCCATGTTTCGTGACCTGTTGGGAACGGGCGAGGAGCTCGGCATGTCTTTCTCTTATAAGGTACAGGAGAAACCGAATGGACTGGCACAGGCCTTTGTGCTCGGAGCGGAATTCCTGAACGGTGAGCCGGGATGCCTTATTTTGGGCGACAACATGTTCTATGGACAGGGATTCTCTGCAATGCTGAAACGTGCCGCTTCTATCGAGAAAGGTGCGTGCATCTTCGGCTATTATGTGAAAGACCCGCGTGCATACGGGGTGGTGGAGTTCGATGCCGATGGTAAAGCCATTTCGTTGGAAGAAAAACCTGCACAGCCCAAAAGCAATTATGCCGTTCCGGGACTATACTTCTACGACTCCACTGTGACGGAAAAGGCCGCAGCCCTGAAACCGTCGGCCCGCGGCGAATATGAGATTACCGACCTTAACCGCCTTTATCTGCAAGAAGGCACGCTGAAAGTGGAACTTTTCGGTCGTGGCTTTGCCTGGCTCGACACCGGCAATTGCGACAGCCTGCTCGAAGCAAGCAACTTCGTTGCCACCATACAGAACCGCCAGGGATTCCGCGTGAGCTGCATCGAGGAGATAGCATGGCGCAAGGGATGGATTGATCTTGACCAGCTCCATCATCTGGGCGAACAACTGGGCAAAACGGAATATGGCAAATATCTGATGGAACTTGCCGATTCGTACCGTTGATGTGACGACCGCCTTTAAACTCATACATAACTATAACTTATAATTCATAATTGCATGAAAACTTATCTTGTAACCGGTGCTGCCGGATTTATCGGAGCCAACTATATAAAATATATTCTGGCAAAGCATGATGATATAAAAGTGGTGATACTGGATGCCCTGACCTATGCCGGAAATCTGGGCACGATTGCCAAAGATATTGATGAGGAACGTTGCTTCTTTGTCAAAGGTGATATCTGTGACCGTATTCTTGCCGACGAGCTGTTTGCCAAATACAAATTCGACTATGTGGTGAACTTTGCCGCTGAAAGCCATGTGGACCGCAGCATCGAGAATCCGCAGCTCTTCCTGATGACGAATATTCTGGGTACTCAGAACCTGCTTGACGCCGCCCGTCGTGCATGGGTGACGGGTAAGGACGAACAGGGTTATCCCACATGGCGCAAGGGAGTGCGCTATCATCAGGTGTCTACGGATGAAGTTTACGGCTCGTTGGGCGCCGAAGGTTTCTTTACGGAGAACACCCCGCTTTGCCCGCATAGCCCGTACAGCGCTTCCAAGACAAGTGCCGATATGGTGGTAATGGCATACCATGACACTTATAGGATGCCGGTCACCATTACCCGCTGTTCCAACAACTATGGCCCGTACCACTTCCCGGAGAAGCTGATACCGCTGATCATAAAGAATATCCTTGAAGGCAAGCCGCTTCCGGTGTATGGTGACGGCAGCAATGTGCGCGATTGGCTGTATGTGGAAGACCATTGCAAAGCCATTGACCTTGTGGTGCGCAAAGGGGTGGAAGGTGAAGTGTATAATGTGGGCGGCCACAACGAAAAGACCAATCTGGAGATTGTGAAGCTGACCATCGCCACTATCCGCCGCCTGATGGAAGAAAAACCGGAGTATCGCGCAGTCCTGAAAAAGCAGGTCAAGGGCGACGACGGACAGATTGACATCAGTTGGATAAACGAAGGCCTGATAACGTTCGTGAAAGACCGTCTCGGCCACGACCAACGTTATGCCATAGACCCCGCCAAGATAACGGAGGCTTTAGGCTGGTATCCCGAAACGAAGTTTGAAACGGGCATCGTCAAGACCATCGAGTGGTATTTGAATAATCAGGACTGGGTGGAAGAAGTGACCAGCGGCGATTACCAGAAATATTATGAAAGGATGTACGGGAAGAAATAAACCGCCCCTTTCCTTTTAAGCCTGCATTAGTGCAGCGCTTAGTAAGAGTCCGAAGAACAGCATATTACGTGAAGTCTCACCTAATATGCTGTTTAGTTTTCGGCCGTTCCGTATGACTGCCATTTTGCGCCACGTCAGCACGTGCAAGTACAGGTAGACGCAGGGGGCCCAAATGAAGGCAAGCGGTTCTATCTTGCCGGCATGTACAAACCATAGGCTGAGCAAGACGGCCGACACGCCCAATCCGAGGTACAGGTAACGCCCGAAGGGCTCGCCGAAGCGGACAACCAGCGTGCGTTTGCCGCTAAGGGCATCTTGTTCGCGGTCGCGGTAGTTGTTCACCACCAATAAGGTGTCTATCACCAGTCCGCAGATGAGTGAGGCTATCCACACGTCGGCGGTAATGGCGTGGGCTTGCACATAGTAGGTTCCGCCTACGGGGATGAATCCGAAGAAGACCAGCACGAGCAGATCTCCCCAACCCCGGTAGGAGAGGACGGTGGTATATAAGAAGGCGAATATCACGCAGAGTAGCCCCAGCAATATCAGTTCCCAGCCGCCATGAGGCAGTTGTCCCCAGCATTGGCGCAGCAGTGTGCAGCCTATGAGGCAGGAGAAAACCAGCATCCCCATTATGCCCCGTTTCATGGCTATGGGGGTGATCCAGCCTTGTGCACAGGCGCGTTCCGGGCCGAGACGGTCGGTACGGTCGCTGCCTTTCAGGTAATCGTAGAGGTCGTTGATGAAGTTGGCTGCGATTTGCATGCCGCAGGCAAACAGTGCGCACAGCAGCGCCGGTATCAGGTCGGACTTGCCGTCGGCAAAAGCCAGTGCGGAGCCTATCAATACCGGGATGATTGCTCCGGTCAGAGTCTTGGGACGGGCGGCAAGCACCCATGCGTGGAATGAGTTGGTTGTTATTGCTTTCATGTCGGATTTTTAGAAAGTTATAGTACAAAGATAAGGAAAGGAATTATTATCTTTGTACTGCTGTTAAGGTAAAATTTATTATTTCATTAAACAATAAAGAAAGGCTTATGTGTCAAGCGCTGTTTTATAGGGAGTTGAGGAATCTGCTGTGTCTGTCGGCTTTGGTGTTGTTGCTCTTTTCCTCGTGCCGGTCCACCCGGCAGTTCGTTTCGCCTCTTCCGGAGGAATATACTGTCCGCATGTCCCGGTCTTCTGCATCCGGATACAAGAATGTGAAACGCGTCAGGCAGTATGAGTTTGCTCATCGTGATGTTCCTGCGGCGTTCAACGGATGCAGGCTGGCTTTTATCTCCGACTTGCATTACAGGAGCCTGCTGAAAAAGGAGGGACTGGAGGACATAACCCGCTTGCTGAACGATTTGCATCCCGACGCCCTGTTGATAGGCGGCGATCTGCATGAGGGGTGCGAGTATGTTCCGGATGTTATTGCTGCGCTGGGAGCGGTGAAAACGCCTTTGGGCACTTATGCCGTTCTTGGAAACAACGATTATGAAGCGTGTTATGATGATATCCTGAAGGAAATGGAACGGCAGGGCATACATCTGCTGGAGCATAAGGCGGACACCTTGAGGCGGAATGGCGAACATATCGTGATAGCCGGTGTACGCAATCCTTTCGATATAGGGCAGAACGGACAGTCGCCCACTCTTTCCCTTGCTCCGGAGGACTTCGTTGTTTTGCTGACGCATACTCCCGACTATGCCGAAGATGTGCCCATTACCAATACCGACTTGGTGCTTGCCGGACATACGCATGGCGGACAGGTGACTGTGTTCGGTTTGTATGCTCCTATCATTCCGTCTCACTACGGACAGCGCTTCCTTACGGGACTGAAGTATAACTCAAGTAACACGCCGATTATCATAACCAACGGCATTGGTACTTCCAACAAGAATGTCCGTCTCTTCGCACCGAGCGAGGTGGTGGTGATCACACTGCTTTCACGCCCATGAGGCGGGTTTATGAAGCAAGAGGAGTGGGGGACGGGGAGAAAGCCATGACTTGTCAGGCATAGGGATTCACGTCAAAATCCTTGTTTTCTTCTGTGACCGATGAATCTACCGCCACTCCCAGTTCTATTTTTCCGGTTTGTGTGGCTTTGATAGTCAGCTTCACCCATTTCTGCGGTTCAAGTGAATTTATTTCGCCTTCTTTCATCACTTTCTTTCCGTTGTAATAACCTATAATGGTGTATATGAGCTTGTTGCTGGCATTCTCCAATATGTTGAAATAAGCGGAACGGGTACTGAAAGAGGCGTTCTCATCAAATTTCAAAAGCCGTTCTTGACGCCCTTCCCGGAAGAGGGTGACACTATACGGCTCTTCAGGGTTCTTGCCGAAGATGTCTTTGAAGGTTTGATCGTATTCCACATTGACCTTGGCGTTCTGCATGGTGCATATAATGTCTGCGTTGACGGTTTGTGAGGTGACAACGGTTATGTCCTGACTTCCGTAATAACGCGCTTTGCCCCAACGGTCATTGGCCGACTCAGCGTCAGTGCTTATGCAGCTTTCTGCTATTATGCTATAAGTACCCGCTTCAAACCTCAAAGGAGTGGATTGGATAATGCTATAAGGCTTTTGACTCAGATAGGTGGTGGTGCCGCTTTTAATGGTAATCAGGTAAGTGGAGACATCCGTATCGGTATCCCCTGCACGTGTCGTAGCTACGGATATTTCGGGATTGGTGCCTATGTTCAGGTTGATATATCCATACCCGGTTGCTTCGGGAGCATCGCTGCTGTCGCATGCTGCCAAAAGAAAGAGAAATAAAATGAGAGATAAATATTGTTTCATTGCTAATATAGGGTTATGGGTTATTCGTAAATAAGTTCGATGTCATCTATATAAAGTTGGCTGCCGATGTATTCTCCATTGCTAGTATTTCTAGCCGGAGGGCCTGTTAAGTTGGAACTGTTTGCAGCTAGGCAGCTAGGGTTTCCGGTTGATTTAAAAGATATGCATATATTTCCAGCTTTTGTCCTATAATTATTCTGATAATCAAGGTCTATTCTCATTATATTATATGTACTTTGTGCTGTACCTTCTATAACTTTCTCCGTAATAATATTCTTGTTTTTATCTTTTACAGTAATGGTCGTAATAAAGTAATCATCAGGGTTCTTAGGTACATACTTGTAATGGAACTCTAACCTAATTGGTCGTGAGTCAAAGTTGTAGCCGTAATCAGGAGATTGGGTTGTTGCGTTGTATGTCCCTAAATATAACTCACCAGAAGTCACATTGTTACATGTAGCAATGGCATAGTCTTGCGTTGCATGTGCGGAATTATCTTTTCCCCAGCCTACGGTTCTTATTAGGGCAGCATAATTTCCTCCTGCTTTATCTGTTGTGGATATAGTACCTGAGTTGGCACTATATCTACATCCGTTGCGGTTAAACCAGTTTGTCTGATTTCCGCCTTCGGAAGTCGTTAATTCATTTAATGTATTCCAAACAGGTTCTGTATTCTCTGAGCAGGCATAGTATATCTCCCAATATTTTGATGCATGTTCAGGGCGTACATAGTGCCAATCTTCCATATTATGATTGGGTATTTGTAGTTCTGTTTCTGTTTTAACCGATATTATATTAGATGCGATTGATGCCATCTCCGCCTTGACTAAATATGTTGTTCCGGGTGTGAGCCCTGTAAATACAACATTTTCTCCTGTACCTTCATTATCTTGTATGCTTGTTGCATTATCCCAATCAGAAGAATTTTCTGGTAATATCTTATAAATAACACCTTTAGGCGTGTATTTTTCTCCTTGTGGATTTGTTGCATTTACAGGAGTTATATAGAGTTTCTTAGCCCAAGCTCCTGCTGTTTGATCGGGTAATTCTAATGTTGGCAGTTTTAAGTCTCCATTGATATTATATACCTTTCCCTCTTCAGTATTCAGTTTTTGGGTGTTATTGACAGCTACTCCAAGTTTATTTGTGCCTTCTAAACTTAATGTATATTCTCCCGGCAGCACATACAATGCCTGTCCGTTAGTAACCTCTTTTTTCTCTTCTCCTTTACAGACATAGAATGTGGGCACGCCGATAAAGTGGTCTATGATATTGGTAGGTATGTTCGGAATAATGACAGCATTTGCAAGTTTGGCTGTGACAGTTCCTATTTGGGTGGTCTGCCCTTCGGAGATGGAAAACTCGGCGATTCCTTCAAAATAGGGACTATTCCCCATTTGCTGTTTATTGCCGTAGTAGGCACGCAATGTATATGAGGCTACGAAAAGATCTATTCCATTGGCATAATGGTCTATCTTTCCGCTTTCTATTGTGTAGCCGTCCGGATCTATTATTTCTATGGTTAAATCTTCGGGCTGAGGAGTGGGAATTGTAATGGCGCGGGTGTTTGCCTCTTCTGCTTCTATCCTTATTTCTCCTAATACTACCCGGCCTTTCGCTTTGTTCAATTCGTCCTCTTCCCGGCAAGCGGTGAATGTTGCCAGTACAGCGAGTGTTGCCAATATGTAACGTAATATTCTCATATCTTTAATAATCATATTCCAAACTGAATTCATCTATGGTCAACGTGGCTCCTGCTCCTCCGGTGAAGTAGTCGCCATATTTGCTTGCCGAGCATACCACTATGAGATGAGTGGGTACGCGGCTGGTTGATTTGTATTGTAAAGTCAGCTCCAGTGGGGTGTAACTGTCCACACTCGTACCGCTGTTGAACTCTGCATAAGCGATGACATGCGGGTCATTCTTGTCGAACAATTTGCGGTCTCTGGGATTGGTCCTGATTTCTACCGGTTTGTCCCAATCGCCTAAAGCTATATATATGGCGCATGTATCCGGCTTGTCCTTATAGGGGAGAAAACGGTTGTAGTCGTCCGTATTCGATTTGGAAGGCAGATAGGTAATAGGTGCTGTGGCATATTTATAGTAGCCTTTCAGCTTTGTGGGGCGTGCCGTAAACTCCTTGCCGAAACTCAAAATGCCATTGGTGCCGTCTGTGCGGACATATTCGCCGATGAACAGGTTGCCGGCGGCAAACTTGCCCACACCGCCCAGCCCGACGAACTTTGAGCCTAACTGTGCAGCCTGTCCTCCGGCAGGTGCACCGCTCCATGTGTCGCTTGTGGGTACAGTGATGCTTTCGCCCAAAGTGGTTGCACCGTCATTTCCGCTGTCCCAGATAGGATTACCGCCTTCCGCCCATGGTTCCCACACCTTGTTCACCTTGTGCCATTCGTCGAACGAACCGTTGGGAAGCTCTACGGCCGTCCCGGTGGTAAACTCTATTTCTTCACCCTTGTCTTCGCCCGAATAAGCACGACACACATAAGAGGTTCCCGCTTTCAGATGAGGAACGCGTGCCGTAAAGCTTCCGCCATTGGCGGTGATGTAGGAGACATCTACCGGCTGCCATTCCTCTGCATCTTTCTCTTTCAGCTCAAAGCCGTTTTCCATGCCTTCCACGCCTTCCCCATAGAGCCATGCCACATTTACCCAACCGTCTGCCGACTTGGTGACTACGTTGGTCTCTACTTGGAATACGTAGAGCGTCCATTCTTCCATTACAATGAAATCGCGGAAGTTCACCACCACGTTTGCTTTGGCGTAGTTGCCCATTTGCTGCCATTCCAAATAGGGAATGCCGCTGCTCATGTTGACAGTGGAGCCGGTAGGCCCCAGCTTTAGGTCGGTTAGCCGGATGTCTTTCAAACTGCCTTTGGTGCTGATGTTGACTGAGGCGAAATGCTCCTTTTCATCAAATGTAGCAGCGCCCACTTGGTGCTCTACGGTAAACCGCCGTTCAATGGTTTGATTGGCTTTCAAAGTCCATTGGTAGTCCTGATATAATGAGAGGGTCAGCGGATAGGGGTTGCTGAGGTCTATAATCGTATCGTCAGGCAGGCTGCAACGCCCTCCTTCGGTTACGCTGATGCTTTTCACGCGCACTTTCTTCATGTTGACGGTGTCCTCCAGGTTGACCGTTACGGTGCGGTCGTCATTCGAAATGACGGCGCTTCCTATTTGGCCGTCAATTTCAGTGCCGGTAACAAAGAGCTTGATGTACGGATAGGGTACATCGTTCTCAATGCAGGCGCTCAGGAAAGCGGCCATTAGCAAGAAACATCCTAAACGGATCTGTATATAGACTTTCTGATGCATACTCTCAATCTTACAAACAAAGGGTGATACCTATATTGATATTGAACAAATTAATCTTGAAGTTCGCACCGCTGTTGTGGCGCTTGCCGGTTTCTCCCAGATTGTTCTTTTGCGTTTCGCTGCTATATTTAAAGCCGATCACTCCGAAAGAGACTTCGGCAGAAACATTCTGCATGATAAATACGGCTACTCCGGGGTTTATGCCCAAGTGAAGCTCATAGAGCGTGGTTTCTGTACTTTTGAAAGCGTTTTCCGAATCAGCTGCTGCCGCTTCGGCATTTTCTGTGCCACGAGAGAACCGCGTGGTGCCCGTATTGAATGAAAGCGTTGTTTCGTTGAACAGCCCGAAACGTCTGCCGGCATCCAGCCCTACATAGGAACGGTGGAAAAGCCCAAGACTGTAAGTATCTTCCGTATAGCGTATGTCCTTTAGTGAAAAATCGAGGTCGTCCATGTTCAGAGCCAGATTATCCAACTGGGCAACGGTGTGGTTATAGCCCAGCTTGGCACCGATGACGATGTTGTTCCGTACGGCATATCCGATGAACGGCTTCACAGAAACTGTGCGGGCATGGCAATCGAAATCTTTCAGCAAAGAGAACAACAGGCGGCTGTCCTGACTGTCAAAATCCACATAGGATGCCGTAGCTCCGCCAATCCATTTGCCTTTGGGTATGAAACGGTAGTTGATGATGCCGCGGTCGTAACGTCCAATGGCCTTGGTGCGGATTATATCTTCCGGTTTGGCTGTTGTCTTTGGCGCTTGCAGGTAGACTGTATCATGCACAAACACCGTTTCGCGGATCAGTGAATCGCGGCCGCTTATGGAACGGAGCGTATCACCCGTTTGTGTATGTGCGAAACAAATGCTTGCCATGCCACAGAGTACATATGTCAGTATCGTTCGTTTCTTCATCTTTCTTACAAATAAAAGGCGATGCCCAAGCCTATGGAAAACAGGTTGATGCGGAAATTCGCGGAATTAAGGGAACGTTCGCCTATATATACTTGGTTCGTCGTTTGCCGGGTTTTGCTAAAGTCGAAACCCAATACGCCTACGCTGACCTCTACTGCCGTATAGTTGTTGATGAATGCAACCATTCCCGGAGCTACGCCGATGTTGAGGTCGGTCGAAGTGGAATAGGTTCCCGTAACGTCTTCGCCCGTACCGCTGACCACCTTGGACTGGCTGCCACCCATTTGCAGCTGTATGTCGCAATAGAGTCCGAAGCGCTTGCTGTTTCCCAGACTGATGTAGCTGCGCATCATTGCCATAGCTGCATAGGAATGTTTCAACTGGTACATGTCGTCCAGATCGAATTGGTTGTCGTCATCTACATTGATAGTAACTCCGCTCAGCTTGGTGAGTGTGCGGGCATAGCTGAAACGGCCGCCCGCCGCTAAATTGTCTTTGAATGCATAGCACAGCATCGGACTCACCTTAAAGGTATATCCGTCGGAGTTGATGCCCTCTATAATAAGGAAGTTGTAGTTGCTTTCATTGTGTTCCGAATAGGAAATGGAATTTCCCAGAATCCATTGCCCTTTGGGAACAAAGGTCTTCAACTCAATAGACCGTTTAAACTCTTGCGCCTGCATGGCAGCATGAGGCAGTATAAACAGCAGGATACATATATATATAACAGTCCTTTTCACGAGAATATCGGATTATTCATATACTAACTTAAGATCGTCGAGCCACATTGTACTGTCTACGCCGCCTGTGAAATAGTCTCCGTATTTGCTGGAGGAAGCTACCAGCACGATACTGGTGGGCTTGGTATCCATGTTGCGATACTCGATGGGAATCTCGAACTCAACCATCCCGTCTCCGGCGGTGGCTTCATCCCACGTCTTTTCACCATAGGCAATGATGTGAATGTCGTTGGGATTGAAGAGCTTGGCGCTGTTGCCGTCTTTGAAATTGGTTTTAACGATGACGGGCCATGTCTCACCGTTGGATGTCTCGCCTACCCAGTCGCCCAAAGCGATGTATATGCACCCTTTGTCCATATCGCCCGCATTGATGTAGCTGCAATTGTTGGTCATGTCGACTGCTTTGGGCTCGTAGCGGATGTACCCTTTCAAGGCTACGGGGCGGGAGCTGAAAGGACGTCCCCAACCCAAGACGCCGTTGCCTCTGACACCGGACATTTCCGTAGCTATGTACTTCCCGGCAAACAGGTTGCCTGCTGCGAATTGATACACGCCCATCATGCCGGCTTTCTTGGATTGCAATTTGGCAGAGAAATTTCCGCTGTTTTTATACTCTGTACTGTAAGTTGTGATGTTTATGCTGGCAGTGGCGGAACCATGGTTTCCACTATCCCACCACATGGACTGTCCGGAACCGAAAACAAGCATTGGCGTGCCGTCTGTCCAATATTCAAATCCCGCATTTTCCAATTGGGTGGTTGCTTCGGTAGTGAACTGGCTGATGATTGTTGAGGGCGAAGCTCCTGCCAGCGCCCAGTATTCGTAAGTTGTACCGGGAGCCAGATTCTTGATGTTGGCATAAAGCAGTTTGGAACCGTTTACTCTTTGAGCGGGAACGGTAAATTCGCCCGTTGTACCTTTTATGCGGTATTTAAAGGCCAAAGCCTCTTCCGTCTCTTTTGCCAACGAGGCGCGTATGGTGGCTTTTGTTGCCCATACTTCCGCATCTATTACGTTAGTGGTGACCACTATTGCATCCGATACGATGAAACGGAACACAGAAGAGCGTTGCAACTTATTGTCGTCCGTTGCATTGATTTGTATGTCATATACTCCTTCTTTCTGTGACAGCTTCTGCATGAAGGCCTCCGAAAGCCCTATTTTGGTATTACCTTGACCGGTGTTGACATTGTACTTGGACACAATGTTCACACCGTAGCTGCTGAACAGGCTTTTGTCCTCGGCATTCATGGCCAATATGTCGAATGAATTGACGGGGAGTCCCAAACTTGTGAATTGGTCGCAGCTTACCAGAGCTTTTGTCAGGATGGAAGAGGTGGCTATCCAAAACTCCTGTTCTGTACCTTTGTTTAATTCGACAAACAGCTCGTTCTCATTCCCGAAGTTTTTTCCGGTGATGCTGGGACGCCTGTAAACCGGAACCTCGACGGTGCTTGTTTCTAATGGCTCGGTATTTATGTCCAGTGTCAGGGTAGAACCACCGTCATCGTAGCTTTCTCCGCTGTCTTCATATCCGAAAGTCAGGTCGTAGCGTGTGGTTGGCGCAACGGTCAGGGTATTTGTACGGGTGTACTCATTTCCGCTGAGTGTCGTTGCCTTGAACGTCCAAGACAACTGCGCGTCATCGGCGGGAATCATGTAATAGCCGATGGCGTTGGGGGTGTCGGAGGTAAATGTCAGGCTGCCTGCCGATGAGGCTACCTGCACTTCGTAGCTTTGGAATGCCTGCGTCAGGCTTTTGGCAAACTCTACGGTAACCAGCGTGTTGGCAATGATGCATTCCACGCTGACGGAAGAGGATTGACCGGCATGGATGCTGAAATCCTTTTCTCCCCGATAGAATGTCTTGTCAAAAGAAGCGGCAACGGAGTCACCGGCTGCTACTTTGATGTTGTAGTCACCTGCTGCAAGTTGCATTTCTGCCGGTATTTCGGCTGTCCCATTGTATTTGCGTACAAGCCCTTTACCGCTGTATATGCGGATTTTAGCATTTCCCTTCAAGGCATTCTGTTCCTCGTCGGACAGTGTGCGGGTAACGGTTTCCACCTTGTCTTTTATCCCGATGCTCAATCTGAGCAACCCACTCTCGTTCAGGTCTTTTTCGCGACAACCGATGGTTGCGAGAATGAGAAAAAGTAATGCCGATATGTTATAAATAGTCCGTTTCATAAGTAGTTAGTTACTCCAGACAAGTGTTAATGTTTCAGTTGTCTTATTGTTCTTGGTGTCTACAACCGTAATAATGAAATTGTGAGTGCCGGGATTCAGCATTGTCAATAATCCGGTGAACTTGGTAATATTGAATATCAACTCTGTCTTTCCGGCAACATCTTCGCCTACGGGGAAGCCTAATCCTTCCAAGGCGTCTTTCAGCTCTTCGGGATGGGCCAAGTCGAAGTCTTTCTTCAGGCCGACATCTGCCAATGCGTCTTCATCCAAGACGTCGGAGTCTATCGTGACTTTCAGGTTGGCGATGCCGTTGACAGCGGCGATGTTCACCACTACCGGATAAGGATTATCGGGAGAGGTCGTCTCAGGCAATACGATAGCTTTGGATATGTTGAATCCGTCCCCCTTGATGGTGGGTTGCTCTCCGGAAGGATTGTCCGGGTTGTCCGGCTCATCGGGTTCGTCGGGAACGATATCTTCATCGGGGTCTACTATGATATCCTGCTCTACGGTGGTGCAAGTCACGTCGATTCGGATGCTGATGTCCGCATTGCCTCCCTCGGAACTGCCGTTTTCGTCCACATCTTTCAGTGTATATCTGATAATCTTATGGGCGCCTGCTTTCACTTGCGGAAATCCTTTTGATATATCCACGCTTTCACCCTCTACGGTTCCGGTGAGGCGTGTGGTGATTACATTGGCGTTTTCATTGATCGCCTGATAGTAACCGGCGCGTGTTTCATCTTTTACAAAATCCAGTGAGCCTTGGCCTAAAGTGACATTTGCCTTTACATCATTGCCCAATAGGGTCAGTAGCTTTTCGTCATACTCCACTGTCACCATGACGCTGCGCAATACGCATTGCAGGTCTATGATGTCGGTGATTTGGTCTTTTAGGATTTCAAAGTCTTCTTTCCCGTAGTAATAGGGATGCTCGAACTCGGCGGGAAGAACATCGTGCGAGAATGCGGCTACGGTGTAGTTGCCCACCTTCAATGAGAAAATCTCCGGCATCTCACTGTATTTCCATTCTTGTACGAGTTTGTTATCGTTGTCACGATTATAGATGCGGATGATATAGTTTTTTGTATCTATATCGGCACGTGTTGCAGCATTGGCGTTGACGTTTACCGTCAGTTTCAAGGAAGAAAGGTTTATCTGCCCTTCCGAAGCTGTTTCTACCTTATTTCCCTCTTCGGTGGAGTATTGCTCACGCTCGCATGAAACAAATGCGAGCACATACACTAAAGAGAGTACTATTATGCATACTGATTTCTTCATATCGAAAGTATATGTTCAATTAGTTTACGGATAAAGTGAATGTTGCTTTTTTACGTCCGCAGGTTACTGTCATTTGCGTGGATGACGTTATCTTGACAGGGAACGTGACGCGGATATGATGTGTGATGCCATCACCTTCAGTAGATAAAAGTCCGCATTTCAAATCTTGTGAAGCGCCGTATAATATACAACTGGCTTTTATGGTTTCCGGTTTGCCATCCAAAGTGACCACCAGGTCAATGTAGGTGGAACCCGATGGCAACGCTTCGGGAGAAGCCACTGCAAATTGGTTGCTGAGACTGTTTATCGCCAATATAACCTCCTCTTTATTCACTTTTTTCAGTTTGTCCTTGGCCACGAGCTTAAAGGTGCTGAGAACCCCATTGTCATATTCTATATGGGGAATGACGTTGGTGAAATCAATCGTGGCAATCTTGTCTTTGTTGGCTCCGAGCCCCTTAAGCTGCAAACCGAAAGATTGCAATAATTGCAGCTTGTCGGTAGATAAGTCGGCCAAATCTATATAGGCAGGCCAGCCTTGTGAAATGAGCGAGGAGGACGATGTGGTTAATATGCACTCCTCGATGCCGGAACGCGCATTCAAATATAAGGATAAAGGATGATCGGCTTCCTTTCCTTCTTTGATGTCTAATGCCGTATTACTGGTAAATCCATTAAGTATGAAGAAAGGAGGATCTATACGCATGGTCCCGTCTGACACATCAATGGTGTGCGTCACTGTTTCAGTCCTGTCCGTAAAGGTGATGTTTACGGTTGCACTTCCTGCGTTGACATCAAAATTAAACTTATAATGATGTTGTGCCAGCGCATTGTCTATAACAATGGGCTGGTAGGAGGACTGGACGCCGCCGTCTCTTTTGGTCAGGTTCAGTGTGAGGGTCAGTTTGCCGGGCTTGAAATAGCAGGAACGTGTCTCCTCTTTGGCAAACTGGATGGGAGAGTTGCCTTCCGAATTTACTTTCAGGCTGTAATCGGAAAAGTATTTCTTGAAACTTTCCGTATAAGTGGCCGACACCTTGACATTGGCAAGATAACAGGTCACTTCCACATTTGTTTCCTTCTGGTCTTCAATCGAGAACTCTTGCAGACCTGTGAAGCAGGGCTTGTTGAATCCTTCGTTATGAAGTTGCCCGTAAGAGGCTTTTAGAGTATATTGCCCGATGGGAAATAAGACTTCATCCGAATATTGGCTGAACTTATCGCAGGAGTATTTCACTTCATCACCTTTCAAAACAGATATTGCAAAATCGTTTATATCGGGTAATGTTTCTTCCACCCGCGTAGCTACATCCTGTGTGCTGCCGTCAGCAATCAACCTGATGTTGAGGCGCCCCTTGCCTGTTGTGACTGTGTAGTCATTGTCTTTAGTACATCCGGATAACAGGGTGCACATTGTTGCAAGTAAGATTAGAACAGTTGCATGTGTATTGCCCATTTGCAAAACTTGATTATCTTTTTCACTTATTAGTTCTCTTTTCGGGTACAAAGATATTGCTTTTAGGCAATAAAAAGCTCCTATAAAGCTCCGTTTTACATGCAAAAATGAAAAATGGAACATCATTTGTTCCATTTCCAGCAAAAAAAGAAGAGCTTGCCATTGCTTTTTTTGCTTATTTTTTACAACAATACGTTAGGAATCGGGCAGCAATACCACTCCTTGTTTCTTTTTCCCGTCCATCTTGGCCACTATCGGATGTTCAAAATGGACATGGCGCAGGTATTTAGTCTCATGCACAGCAGGTTGCGTATTCAAGAAGTCCTGATTGTATACTCCGTCGTTCATAAAAGCATTGATCGTGAAATAGCCCACTCCGAAGGAAGTCAGGTTCTGAAAAAAGTGTGTCCCCTGACTGGGATCGACGCGATAATTCGTCAGCCCGGCTTCTACAATGATGCGCGCTGCACTGATATGCGGCCATTTAACAGGAATGCCGAGCCACGTGTCACTGCTACCCCAACGTCCCGGACCTATCAGGATATAATTCTTTCCTTCATCCAAGAATTGCTGGTTCAGCTTTTCTATCTCCCAGGCAATATCCTGATTGTGGGAAGCGCTGTAATCATCGGTCTTTACATAGACCACATCTTGCAGTTCGTTCATGATTCCATGCCCTAAGGAATTATTGGAACGGAGCAGCAATTGCTCGTCGGGGATAGCTGTGAGATCTTCATCGAGCATCTCCTTGCTGTCGACAATCGGGCGGATCTGCAGGAGATAGAAAGTGCCTGTCTTGTCTTTTTCCCGGCTCATGGTAGCTGCAAATTCAATCTCTACGGGACGACGCATTTCCTGCTGCCCATACTTCAATGCCAGTTGCAGGATGCGGGACAGTGGAAACACATCATGTTGCAGGATATTGGCGAAGGTAATAACCTTACGCCCTCCCGGATATAAACCGTCGCGGATAATCTGGTCATACGGGTCGTAGGTGGAAGCTATATAGTTGAGCGAACCGTCTTTTTCCGCTTCTTTTACGTGCAGTTTCAACAGGTTGAAGCCGTCATCGATAGAGAAATCATGGCCGGCATTGCGCAAGTCGAGAGCGTAGAAGCGCGTCTGGGTTTCTTTCAGTGCAATTTCCATTTCACTGGTTTGCAGGACTTGGTTGGGATGATAGGGAGAGAAACGGAGGGTCATGCCGCCGTCCACGATATACTTACCCAAGCCGAGCGCCAGGTTTACGATGCCTTCTTCCGCTCTCTCATTTCCGATGGGGTAGTAGTTGAGCGAACGTGCCACACCTGACATGGAAGGATAATAGCGGTCGCCGTACTGGTTGCCCACCACTTCTTGCAGGATGACAGCCATCTTTTCCTGGTCGATGACATTGCTTGTGGCCTGCATATAGGCTTTGGAGTCGCGGAAATATACAGAGGCGTAAACTCCTTTGATTGCATCACTGAGCATGCGGAGCATTTCATACTTATCGTCCAGGTAGGGAATCATATAAGTATTGTAGATCCCGGCGAAAGGTTGGTAGTGCGAATCTTCCAATAGAGAGGAAGAACGGATGGCAATGGGCGATTTCACTACATCGAAGAAAGTGAAAAAGTCCTCAACCAGACGGTCGGGCAGTTTGGCTTTCAGGAAGTAGCGGAGAATCACATCATCGTCTGCATCGGACAGGGCTATCTGATACAGGTTGTTGGTATCCATGAACTCGTCGAATACATCTGTACAGAGCACTACGGTCTTGGGTATGGCAACGCGTGCATTCTCAAACTCTTCAAATTCAGGGTGGTGCTTCACCATATTGTCGATAAACGCCAAGCCGCGGCCTTTCCCGCCCAATGAGCCGTCACCGATGCGGGCAAAGTTCGAGTAGCGGTCAAAACGGTCGCGTTTGAATACCGCCACCACACCCTGGTTTTTCATTTTGCGGTACTTCACGATAGCCTCGAAAATGATCTTGCGGTGAGCGTCCACATCCTGAAGGCTGTTCCATGTGATAGGTTTCAAGAACTCTCCAATGGGGAACATGGCGCGTGAATAAAGCCAGCGGCTCACATGGTTGCGGCTGATGTGATAGAGGAATGACTCCGCCGGAACAGCAAAGAGAATGTTCTGGAGCTCTTTCAGGTTTTTGACGCGGGCAATCTCTTCCAGCGTATCGGGATTGCGGAAGATAAAGTCGCCGAAACCGAAATTATCCGACACGATACGGCGTAAGTCCACATCCATTTTCTTGGAGTTCTTATCAATAAAGGCCGCGTCATATTTGGCTGCATACAACACATTTTCCGATTCGGAAGATTGTATGATCAATGGCACGAACGGGTCTTCCTTGCGTATGGCCGCACATAATTTTATACCCGCAAGCGCATCTTTCTCACCACGTTCTACGCGGGGAAAACGGACGTCCGTAATGACTCCAAGGATGTTGTTCTTGTACTTTTCGTAAATGCCGATTGCTTCATTATAGGTACGCGCAAGAACTATTTTGGGACGCCCTCTCATACGCAGCGTACGCTGGTGTGCATTCAACGCCTCGGTGGAGAACTCCTGACTCTGCTTCAATACGAATTTATAGAGGTTGGGCAGGATGGAAGAGTAGAAACGGATGCCGTCTTCTACCAGAAGAATAATCTGCACGCCGACTTCACTGACGTCATGCTCCAGATTCATCTTGTCTTCAATCAGCTTGATGATGGATACCAGCAAATCGGTGTTTCCCAGCCAACAGAAAATATAGTCGAACGAACTGAGGTCTTCGTTGGCAATGCGTTTGGTGATACCATGACTGAACGGCGTTAAAATCACCATGGGAATATGCTCGTATTGACCTTTGATGGTTCGTGCTACGTCAAACCCCTCGTTGTCTCCTGTGCCCGGCATGCATATAATAAGGTCGTATGGCATGGAAGACAGTTGCGCCAATGCTTCCTCGCAAGTGGAAACCTGGGTGAAACGCGGTGGGTAGCGCAGGGAAAGCGAGGTGTATTCATTGAAGATTTTCTCATCGATGCGTCCGTCGTCCTCCAACATGAAAGCGTCATAAGGGTTGGCGATTAAAAGCACATTGAAAATACGCCGCGTCATGAGATTGGCGAACTGCGTATCTTTGAAATATAGCTGGTTTAATTTAAACTTACTAAGCATGTTCTCTCATGGTTTATTAGTTCGGAGGACAAAAGTAACAATTAAAATGAAGAATGAGGAATAGAAGAATAAAGAATTACCGGTGCGATATATTGGCATGGCATGGCTCAACTTCAATTTGTTAATCCTTCATGTTTTGTGCGGTCTGACGTTTTATCATTATTTGATTAAAATATTGCTGTTAAGTTTAGGTGTTTTGAAAAGTTTTCCTATATTTGCAGTGTTGTTCGTTGACACTTTGTCTAAACAACGATTGACTAACGTGATAAGAACCTTTAAAACGTAATATTATGAATATCGAACGTATCATGTCCTCTTTGGAGGCAAAGCATCCCGGCGAGTCTGAATATCTTCAAGCCGTAAAGGAAGTACTTCTTTCTATCGAAGATATCTACAATCAGCATCCTGAGTTCGAGAAAGCAAAGATCATAGAACGATTGGTTGAACCCGACCGTATTTTTACTTTCCGCGTCACGTGGGTGGATGATAAGGGTGAAGTGCAGACCAACCTCGGTTATCGCGTACAGTTCAACAATGCTATTGGCCCGTATAAGGGCGGTATTCGTTTCCATGCCTCTGTGAACCTCTCTATTTTGAAGTTCTTGGGTTTTGAACAGACTTTCAAGAATGCTTTGACCACTCTGCCTATGGGCGGCGGTAAAGGCGGTTCGGACTTCTCTCCGCGCGGTAAGAGTGATGCGGAAGTGATGCGTTTCTGCCAGGCATTCATGTTGGAGTTGTGGCGTCATCTTGGTCCCGATATGGATGTGCCTGCCGGTGACATCGGTGTGGGCGGTCGTGAAGTGGGCTATATGTTCGGTATGTATAAAAAACTGACACGTGAGTTTACGGGAACCTTCACCGGCAAAGGTCTGGAATTCGGTGGCTCATTGATACGTCCCGAAGCAACCGGCTTTGGCGGATTATATTTTGTACATCAGATGCTGGAGACCAAAGGCATTGACATTAAAGGCAAGACCGTTGCTATCTCCGGTTTCGGAAATGTGGCTTGGGGCGCTGCTACGAAGGCTACCCAGTTGGGAGCGAAAGTCATTACCATCTCCGGTCCGGACGGTTATATCTATGATCCGAACGGCATTAGCGGTGAAAAGATTGATTATATGCTGGAACTTCGCGCATCGGGCAATGATATTGTAGCTCCGTATGCCGACGAATTCCCCGGCTCCACTTTTGTTCCGGGCAAACGCCCATGGGAGGTAAAGGCGGATATCGCTTTGCCTTGCGCAACACAGAACGAGCTGAACGGCGAAGATGCACAGCACTTGATTGATAATAATGTGACTTGTGTAGGCGAAATTTCCAATATGGGATGTACGCCTGAGGCTATTGACCTCTTTATTGAGAATAAGATTATGTATGCACCGGGTAAGGCTGTGAATGCAGGTGGTGTAGCCACCAGCGGTTTGGAAATGTCGCAGAATGCCATGCACATCAGCTGGAGTGCTGCCGAGGTGGATGAAAAACTGCATGCCATTATGCATGGAATCCATACCCAGTGTGTGAAATACGGAACTGAACCCGACGGCTACATCAATTATGTGAAAGGTGCTAATATAGCCGGTTTCATGAAAGTAGCCCATGCCATGATGGGGCAGGGAATTGTCTAAAGAAAAACTTTGTTTAGTTGTATTTGTATTTGTGGTTTGTGCTGCCCTTGCCTGTGAAGGTATGGGCAGTGCTTTTTTTATAGTGATTAGTGGTGAGTGATTAATCACTAATCGCTCACCACTAATTATTGTTTTTTCGTACCTTTGCATCTTGAAATTATAAAAAATATAGAGATGTTACAACCTGAATTGAAATTGAGACGTGATAAGATACGTGCCCTCATGGTGCAGCAGGACATTGATGCCGCCCTTATCACTTGTAATGTAAATTTAATCTATACATACGGACGCGTAGTCAGCGGATATTTGTATTTACCGCTGAATGCTCCTGCGCGCTTGTTCTTAAAACGTCCTAATGACATTGAGGGCGAACATATCCATTCTATCCGTAAACCGGAACAGATTTCTGAATTGTTGAAAGAATATGGTTTGCCTTTGCCAACCAAACTGATGCTGGAGGGCGATGAGCTGCCTTTTACGGAATATAACCGTCTGGCTGCCTGTTTCCCTGAAGCAGAAGTTGTGCCTTGCGGTACGGCATTGATCCGCCAGGCGCGAAGCATGAAGACTCCGATGGAAATTGAACTGTTCCGCCGTTCCGGAGCTGCCCATGCAAAAGCGTATGAACAAATCCCTTCCGTCTATCAGCCGGGGATGACGGACCGGCAGTTGTCCATCGAAATAGAACGGTTGATGCGTCTGGAAGGTTGCTTGGGCATTTTCCGCGTATTCGGGCAGAGCATGGAAATCTTTATGGGAAGTCTTTTGGCCGGTGATAATGCAGCAGTCCCTTCCCCGTATGATTTTGCGTTGGGAGGTAAAGGACTTGACCCGTCATTGCCCGGTGGGGTGAGTGGAACGCTTCTGAAAGCGGGACAGTGTTTCATGGTGGATATGGGCGGAAACTTCTATGGCTATATGGGGGATATGAGCCGCGTGTTCTCCATCGGTAAATTGCCGGAACAAGCGTATGCTGCGCATCAGACTTGTATGGAGGTGCAAGAAGAGGTTACTGCAATGGCAAAACCGGGTACTGCTTGCGAAGATATGTACAACAAGGCCATTGATATAGTGACTAAAGCCGGTTTTGCGGATTACTTTATGGGAGTTAGTCAAAAAGCGAAGTTCATAGGGCATGGCATCGGACTGGAGATAAATGAAATGCCGGTATTGGCTCCGCGCATGAAGCAGGAGTTGGAGCCGGGAATGGTATTTGCATTGGAACCGAAGATTGTTTTGCCGGACATAGGCCCTGTCGGGATTGAAAATTCCTGGGTTGTAACAACAGAGGGCTTGGAAAAACTGACCCTGTGTGGAGAAGAGATCGTAGAACTTTGATTAGTGATTAATGATTAGTGATGTGCCTGTGCTTTTCATGCGGACAATGATATAACTTAAACACAAACAAATCACTAATCATTAAACTTCCTCACTTCACTCTTCTGTTCAATTGGTTGTTGGCTTTTGAGGGTTTGGATTTGCCTATTCTTTTTCCCGTCGGTTGGGCTTTATTGTTCCGGCGGGGATGTGGTTGTGTCCTTTTAGTCCCCTTCATAATACTCGCATAAGTAATAACGGGCGATAAAGTCCCAATTCCGGTGCAATATTTCTTTGCCGTTGGGGAAAGGAAGCTGTACATCCGGCAATATCCCTTTGGCCATTCCATATTTTATCAGGTCGAACGGGCAGGCTTCCGGACGACAAAAGAGTTTGTAGCCTTCGGCGGCAGCGCGTTCGGCGTTGTACATCGGATTATGTTCTTCACAAAAATAGGCGGCTACATTATGCGCTATTAGCATGCCTTTGGCATTGGCGTATACTACAAATTCTTTTTTATCCTGCAGGTCAGGAAGTAGGGAAGAAGGGGAGTTCTCCCACTTTAAGACATCAACAAAGAATTTGCATAGTTCTTTGTAGGTGGCAAAATACAGCAACGGTTTGCCCCCGCTATACTCCAGACAATATTCGGCGTTCTTGCTCAGCTTCGTTTCCGGTGTGATTTCGGGGAGGGGAGTTAAAGGCATCTCCAACAAGTCAGGGCCCATTACCCATAGCATGGAGGAAGGCTCTTCATTAATGGGAGCCTTTTCAAAATCCTCATCCATTAGTGTGTAGACCTCTTGGGCTAAATCCAACAAGTCTTTATCATACGGGTCTTGCAGTGTATATTCGTCCGGTTCGTAGAGTGCGGCATGGGACTTTAACGTCCACAACACGAATGCTATGTCTTCTTTATTAATCTCATCAGGAATATAACCGTCCGATAGCTGATAAAAAGGAAGATACGTGTTGTATAACGAATAGTATGATTCGGAGAATATCTTCCAACCTCCTGTTTGGGCAATGGCGTCCTGAAAGTACATGCAGAGCGAGATCGTTACATTCTTCTGCATGTAGTCATTTTCTTTAAATAACAGAGATTGTTTTACTGTCGGAAATACTTTTGCTGCAAAATTGATGTACCATTGGTCACCGGGCAGCGTACGTGTACGTTCATTGGCGCTTAGCCATTGCTTCATGGAGATAAGAGTTGGTTTCATTGTTTGTTTTTATGTGTGAATAATTATGTATTGGGATTATAGCCTTTTCAGAGCCAGTTTGATGACTTGCTCCACCGGAGCGCCGGCATCTTCCTTTAAAATGGCCATTACGACCTTTTGTGAAGGGGCCTGTGCAAATCCCAGCATTGTGAGGGCGGCTATGGCTTCTTCCTGCACCTGTGCATTGGCGGCAGTGAAGGTGGAGATATCGGTTGTTCCGGCGGCTATTCCACCGGGCTTTATCTTGTCTTTCAAATCGACTATCACACGTTGGGCGGTTTTTAGACCGATGCCTTTTACTGTTTTCAGCAGATTGGCATTTCCTGTACTGATGGCGTTTATCAATTCGGAAGGGGACAGGGCCGAAAGGATCATGCGGGCCGTATTGCCTCCGATGCCTGATACGGAAATCAATAGTAGGAACAGTTCGCGTTCTTGTTTGTCGATAAACCCGTAAAGAACGTACGCGTCTTCGCGGATGGCTTCGTAGATGTACAGCTTGCACTCCTTTTTCCCTTGTATGGCGGCATATGTGTTCAAGGAGATATTGACGGCATATCCCAGGCCGTTACAGTCTATAATTGCGTTGGCCGGACTTAGTTCGGTGATTTCGCCTTTTATGTATTCTATCATATTACCACTTTATGACCTATTAATTGGCGAATGTAGGAATTATTATTGACTTTTAGACTCTAAAAAAAGAAAAACTCTGTAAAACTTGTCCCTTTCTTTACTAAGATATAAATGAAAATGCTTACTTTTGTCCTCATAAAATAGAAAGTTGATAACTAAAACCGATAAAAAGATGAAAAAAGTAAGAGCAGCCATCGTTGGTTATGGCAATATCGGACATTTTGTACTTGAGGCGTTGCAGGCAGCTCCCGATTTTGAAATCGCCGGAGTGGTGCGTCGTGCAGGAGCAGAGAACCGTCCTGCAGAACTGAGTGAGTATTCCGTAGTGAAAGATATTAAAGAGTTGAAGGATGTGGATGTTGCAATCCTTTGTACCCCTACTCGCAGCGTTGAGAAATATGCCAAAGAAATATTGGCATTGGGAATTCATACAGTAGATAGTTTCGACATCCATACAGGTATTCCGGCATTGCGCCGCACGTTGGATGCCGAGGCGAAAGCTCATAACACAGTGTCTGTTATTTCTGCCGGTTGGGATCCGGGAAGTGACTCCGTTGTGCGTACCTTGCTGGAAGCTATTGCCCCGAAAGGTATTACGTACACTAACTTTGGTCCGGGTATGAGCATGGGACATACGGTAGCGGTGAAAGCTATTGAAGGCGTGAAAGCAGCACTCTCAATGACCATTCCTACCGGTACGGGCATACACCGCCGTATGGTTTACATTGAGCTGAACGACGGCTATGAGTTCGACAAGGTAGCTGCCGCTATCAAGGCAGACCCGTATTTCGTGAACGATGAGACGCATGTGAAGCTTGTTCCGAGCGTGGATGCATTGCTCGATATGGGACATGGGGTGAACCTGACTCGCAAGGGCGTTTCCGGGAAAACTCAGAACCAGTTGTTCGAATTCAATATGCGTATCAACAACCCTGCCCTCACAGCACAAGTGCTGGTGTGCGTGGCGCGTGCCGCCATGCGTCAGCAACCGGGTTGCTACACAATGGTGGAGATTCCCGTCATTGACCTTCTGCCGGGCGACCGCGAGGAGTGGATTGCACATTTGGTATAAGAGCATAAAAAAACAGATGATGCGTTTGCTGGAAATGCATCATCTGTTTGCCTTAAACACATCATCTGTTCTGCCGGAACAGATGATGTGTTTTTTTATATCCTATCTCATCAGAAGAAGAACCGGAGAATATCGTTGAAGTTTGCCCAAATAAGTAGACCAAACAGCAGGAACATACCTACCATTTGCGCACGTTCCATAAACTTGTCGCTGGGTTTACGGCGTGCCACAATCTCGTAGATCAGGAATAAAACATGTCCGCCGTCCAATGCCGGAATGGGCAGGATATTCATGAAAGCAAGGATAATGGAAAGGAATGCCGTCATGTACCAGAACTGATGCCAGTCCCACGTTGCAGGGAAGATACTGCCGATTGTTCCGAAACCGCCGAGTTGCTTAACGCCCTCTTTGGAGAAAAGATACTTCATCTGGCTGACGTAACCTTTCAGCGTGCTTACTCCCAGGGATATTCCGGCAGGGATAGAAGCGAAGAAGCTGTATTCTTCTTTCACGATAGGCAGCAATTTGGATGTTTGCATGGTTGGGTATACTCCTATATTGTATAAGGAGTCGCTGGTCAGTGTCAGTGTATCTGTAACGCCGTTGCGGATATACGCTAAGTGCAGGTCGTGCGATGCATTGTTTTGTTTGCGGCGCATCTTGTCCTCTTCAAAGTCGGAGTAGGAGATTGCCTTTCCGTCCACGTGGGTAATGTTGTCACCCGGCAACAGTCCGGCAAGGGAGGCAGGAGTACCGGCTGGGATACTGTCTATCACAAACGGAGTGCGGAAAGAGGCAAAGCGCACGCTGTCTGCAAGCAGGCGCTCCATCATGTCTTCAGGGATATAGATGGAGGCTTCGCTTCCGTTGCGCAATACGGTTACTTGACGGGCATCAACAATGCTGGTCAGCATGTCACTGTTGTAACGCTCCAAAGGAACGCCATCGGCGGAAACCAGTATGTCACCGTCGCGGAAACCAACGGCTTTGGCTGTTTCGTTGAAGTCCATACCCAATGCCACTTTTTGCAAGGGAACATATTCTGAACCCCACGTAAAGAGTATCATGGAGTAAATGAACAGTGCTAAGATAAAGTTGAACAGCACGCCGCCCACCATGATCAGCAGACGTTGCCATGCCGGTTTGGCGCGAAACTCCCAAGGTTGCACCGGCTGTTTCATCTGCTCGGTATCCATAGATTCGTCTATCATACCGGCAATTTTGACATATCCGCCTAAAGGCAGCCAGCCGATGCCGTATTCTGTTTCGCTGTTTTTCGGTTTAAATTTGAATAGGGTGAACCAGGGGTCAAAGAATAAGCAGAACTTTTCAACTCGTGTTTTGAATAAGCGAGCGAAGAGAAAGTGCCCTCCTTCATGAATGATGACGAGCAACGAAAGGCTCATAATGAGTTGCAGGGCACGAATCAAGAATGTTTCCATCTAATTATTTATTATTTTATGATTTACAATTTATTGTTTAACTATCAATTTCCATTTATCAGTTCTTTTGTTATCCGCCGGGCTTCCGCATCCGTTGCTACATAGTCTTCGTAGGTAGGCTTTTGTATGAAGGATACGTGTGCCATTGTCTTTTCAATGACATCACTCATGCCAAGGAAGGATATTTCGTCACGCAAGAAAGCGGCTACCACTATTTCATTGGCGGCATTGACGATGCATGGCATGTTGCCTGCGCGATGCAACGCTTCGTATGCCAGTGCCAGGTTACGGAAACGTTTTGTATCCGGTTGCTCAAATGTCAAGTCTGTGCAGAGCTTGAAGTCCAGTCGCGGGAAAGATGCTTTCAGGCGTTCGGGATATGAGAAAGCGTATTGGATGGGCAGGCGCATATCCGGCATCCCCAACTGTGCCTTCACTGCTCCGTCCTCAAACTGTACCATTGAGTGAATGACTGATTGCGGATGTACCACTACTTCTATTTGATCGGGACGTACACCGAACAGCCATTTGGCTTCAATCACCTCGAAACCTTTGTTCATCATGGAAGCGGAGTCTATGGTGATTTTGGCTCCCATATCCCAGTTGGGATGTTTCAGGGCCTGTGCTTTGGTTACGGTGGCAAGCTGCTCCATTGTGCAGGTGCGGAACGGGCCGCCGGAAGCTGTCAGTATAACTTTTTCGATAGGGTTGTCTGCCTCTCCGGTCAAACACTGGAACACAGCAGAGTGCTCGGAGTCTACCGGCAGGATTGGAGTACCGCTGAAACGTGCCAGGTCATTGATGAGTTCGCCTGCCACGACCAATGTCTCTTTGTTGGCAAGGGCTATTACTTTACGTGCACGGATGGCGTTCATGGTCGGTTTCAGTCCGGCATAACCCACCATGGCGGTCAGCACTATGTCAATGGGAGTTTCCGTTACAATCTGGCACAAGGCTTCCTCGCCGGCATATACTTTGATAGGCAGGTCGGCAAGAGCGTCTTTCAGTTGTTGATATTTGGTTTCGTTTGCTATTACCACTGCTTCAGGCTTGAACTTACGGGCCTGGGCAATCAGATCATCCACCCGGTTATTGGCTGTCAGCACATAGGCTTCGTACCGGTCAGGATGTTCCTCTATGACTTGCAATGCCTGCGTACCGATAGAACCGGTAGAGCCAAGTATGGCAATTTGTTTCTTCATCAGCTTTATAATTTATGATTTCAGATTTCAGATTTTATATCTTATACTTCATACTTTATACCTAAATATTTCACTCTCAAAATACAATATAAAGTTCCGGATTCACAGCTCTTCCTTTATGCCATAGCTCGAAGTGCAGATGAGGTCCGGTGGTCTGTTGTCCGGTGTTCCCTACTAATGCAATGGCTTCTCCGCCTTTTACGATATCGCCTTCACGTTTCAGGAGGGAACCGCAATGCTTGTAGACAGACACAAAATCCTGATTGTGCTGTACTTCTATCAAATAGCCGGTTTCGGCTGTATAGGTACTTAGGATGACTGTCCCGTCCAAAGTTGCCAATACACTTTCACCCGGATTGGCGGCTATATCTGTTCCGAAATGCTTCTTTTCTGCATTGAAAGGAGATGAAATCATGCCGCGGGTGGGGCGGTAGAATATCAATCCGTCCACATCGGGGCGGGAGGTGATACTTGTCAGGTTGTATTTTTCCGTTTCTTCGTATTGCTTACGGAATTCCGCTTCGCGTTGCGTCCGCTCCATGAGTGAGTCTTCACGCACAGTGGTCAGCGAGTCGATGGAGTGGATGGTATCGGCTTTTATTTTACCTTGGAAAATATCTTGGATATTCATTATGTACAGGTTCTGCCTGTCTACCAACTGCTGGAGAGAATCTACACGCAAGGCATTCTCCACAACCTGCGCACGAATTTCACTGTTCATGTATCCGGGCAGATAGTTGCGCAATGGGGTAAAAGCAACAATCAGGGAAGCAACCAGAAAGAGTATCGTCAGTACGGAAAGCAAAACGGAGAGCCCGTTCAGTTTGGACACACGCAACGTGATAATATCCTCAAGGGTATTCTCATTCGTAATGGTCAGTCTGTACTTGAACTTGATATTACTCCAAAAAGCCTTTCTTCTTTTTTTCTTCTTATTTGCTGTCACTTATATACTTTTGTTTTGCTATTTGTAAATTGAATCTTATTGCCTTACCGACTTTTTATTGCTTTATTGCACACCTGTTCTACACCTCTTCCATATCGTCCAAAGCCAATAACCCTTCCGGCAGGTCCACCGTAATGACTTTATGCTTCCGGTCAATATCTATAATAAAATCTTCCTGTGCCGGAATCAGTAGCTCTTCTCCTTTATAATCTACCACGAACAGTGTATTCAGGGTAGCGGTATCCACGTCCGTCACTTCGCCTAACTTGCCGTAATGAATTTCTTCCATGCGGAACCCTACGAAGAAATCCCAACTAAGCTCTCCCGGTCCGGCTTCTTCCGCATGCTTCACCGGAAAATAAACCTCAATGTTGGTGAACATGCGTGCACGTTCGGCTGTATCTACTCCTTCAAGTTTGACGAGAGCCGTAGTGTCCGACCGAAAACGATATTCTTCTATAAAGAACGGTACAAATATCCCGTCCAACAAGCAAATGAGATATTCAGCTTCCACGCGGTCGAAAATGTCATCCGTAAAGGTGAATGACAATTCTCCATGAATACCATGAGGCTTGTTGAATATACCTATCTTATAAACTTCTTCTTTTCGTATCATATCGTTCTATCAGCTTACCACTTAATCACCTTGTCATCATATTCTTGTTATTCTTGCTCCGAGCGAATTCAACCGCCTTTCTATATCCTGGTATCCGCGGTCTATCTGTTCGATATTGTGTATACGGCTGATTCCGTCGGCACTCATGGCGGCTATCAGTAAGGCGATGCCGGCACGAATGTCCGGAGAGGTCATGTTTCCGCCACGCAGTCTGAAACCATGATTGTGCCCGATCACTACAGCCCGGTGAGGATCGCATAGGATGATTTGTGCCCCCATGTCTATCAGCTTGTCCACAAAAAACAGGCGGCTTTCGAACATTTTTTGATGTATCAGCACACTGCCTTTTGCTTGTGTGGCAACCACAAGCAACACACTCAGCAGGTCCGGAGTGAGTCCGGGCCATGGGGCATCGGCAATTGTCATAATGGAACCGTCAATGAAAGACTCTATCTGGTAGGTTTCCTGTGCAGGAACGTAAATGTCGTCACCGCGCTGCTCCATTTTGATGCCCAGACGTCGGAAGCTGTCGGGGATAATACCCAGATTTTCGTGTGAGACATTCTTGATGGTGAGTTCGCTTTTCGTCATGGCTGCCATGCCGATGAAACTTCCTACTTCAATCATGTCCGGAAGGATAGTATGCTCTGTTCCATGCAGCTCATCCACACCTTCAATGGTGAGCAGATTGGAGGCGATGCCCTCTATCCGGGCTCCCATGCGGTTCAGCATCCGGCATAATTGCTGTATATAGGGTTCGCATGCGGCATTGTAAATGGTGGTTTTCCCTTTTGCCAGTACAGCTGCCATTAGGATATTGGCCGTTCCCGTTACAGATGCTTCATCCAGCAGCATATAAGTGCCCTGTAACTGTCGGGCGGATATTTCGTAGACTTCCCGTTTTTCGTTATACGCAAAGTCTGCTCCCAAATTCTGTATACCGATGAAATGCGTATCCAGGCGGCGGCGACCTATCTTGTCTCCGCCCGGCTTGGAAATCATAGCCTTGCCGAAACGTGCTACCATTGGCCCTACCAGCATAACCGAACCGCGCAGGCTGGAGCACCGTTTCAGGAATTCATCGCTTTCCAGATAGGTCAAATCTACATTGGCAGCCTGAAAGCTATATGTATCGATATCTTTCTTTGAAACGTTCACTCCCATATCCCGCATCAATTGAATCAGGTTGTTCACGTCCAGTATATCCGGTATGTTGTGTACAGTCACTTCTTCGGCAGTGAGCAGCGTGGCGCAGATTATCTGCAACACCTCGTTCTTTGCCCCTTGAGGATAAATGTCACCGGAGAGGCTGTGTCCGCCTTCTATAACAAATGATGCCATGGTATGATTTCAGATTTTAGTACTTTCTTTTATTGTTTCTGTTGTTGTTCCTGTTGTTCTGATTGTTCATCTTCGGACGGTAATTCTGTTCGATCCGTTCGGCCATCAGGCGAAGAATACTATCGGTGATTTGCAGCTTGCCGTCCGACAGTTCTGCGAGGTCATCTGCTATTTTGCGGTCATCGACAGTGTCTTTGTTCCAAGACATGTAATCTTTCTTCATGTGGTTGCATATCAGTGCTACGAGATTCTGTTTTTCTTCTCCTTCGGGGAAGTCGATTGCTTTCTTGATCAGCACTTCCAAAGTACGACCGTAATGGCGGTAACGGATTTTGGTGCTGGGGTAAGGTACTACTTCCGGTTTGGTTATCAGATTGTCTTTGCGGATAATTTCGTATGGATAGTCGATGTCCAACTTAAAATCGGACATGATGGCAAGATGATCCCAAAGTTTATGTTTGAAGTCGGGTACATCACGCAAATGAGGAAACATATTTCCCATGATGTTGATGATTGTGTTTGCGCAACGTTGGCGTTCGGAACGGTCCTCGATTGTCAGGGCATGGTCTACCATATTTTGGATGCTGCGGCCATATTCTGGTAAAGGCATCCGTTTTTGTTGAGTGTTATATTGCATAATCTTTTAGTTTTAACAGTTAGTGATTAATGATTAGTGATTAATGTTTAGTGATTAATGCCATGCGGCATAATTGCGCAGTCTGCTAATCACTAAACACCCATCACTAAATAAGTTTTTTCGGTTGGCTTGCCACGAACTCTTTCAAATAGAATGGTTCGAAATAAGCGACGTCCTTGAAGTCCTCTTCGGCTATTGCCTTTTCTGCCAGCGGAAACATCATGCTTGCCAGCGGACGGATACCGTCGATGAAATGTGCATTGGGATGTACAATCTTTTCCTTGCATTTGGCTGCGCCGTCACCAAAGAAGTAGACGGGATGGCTGTCCAGAAACTCCCGGTAGGAGTTTTCGTCCACAATGTCTGCTGCAATATCGCGTACGGGCTTCAGGGCGCGGTCGTAAACGGCGGCATAGACTTCCATGCGCCGGGCATCAATCATCGGGCACAGCAGTGCATCCTCCGGTAGCTCTTCGTGGTAAAGCAATACAGGTACGCATTGTACTTTCAGGGTGGGAAGCCCGATAAGGGGCAGGTTGCGGCCGTAGCAGATGCCTTTGGCCATGGATACACCGATGCGTAATCCTGTGTACGAGCCGGGACCGCAACTCACAGCAACAGCATCCAGCGGCATGGCGTGGCTGTTGGCAAATGACAATGCTTCGTCCACGAATACACCCAATGAAACTGCGTGTGAAGGACCGTTCAGGTCTTCTTTTTTGAAAACATTCTGCCCGTCCTCACTCACAGCTACGGAGCAAGCCGAAGTGGACGTTTCAATATGCAAGATACATGACATAACTTTTATTCTTGATTTTATTGTGGCAAATTTACGTGATTATTTTCACTAATTAAAATAATCGTGTAATTTTGCGCAAAACTATAACATTATGATACAATCTATGACGGGCTACGGCAAAGCAACTGCCGAGTTGTCCGATAAGAAAATCAATGTTGAGATTAAGTCACTCAACAGTAAGGCAATGGATTTGTCTGCACGTATCGCTCCTCTTTACAGGGAGAAGGAAATGCAAATCCGTAATGAAATATCCAAGATGCTGGAGCGTGGCAAAGTCGATTTCAGCCTATGGATTGAAAAGAAAGATGCAGAACAAATGGCTACCCCTATCAATCAGGATTTGGTGGAGGCTTACTATAAACGGATTAAAGAGATTTCGGCTGCTGCCGGTATTCCCGAACCAGCCGACTGGTTTGCTACTCTGCTCCGTATGCCGGATGTGATGACGAAGAATGAAACTCAGGAACTGAGCGCTGAAGAGTGGGAAGTGGTTCATGTGGCGGTGATGGAAGCTATCAATCATCTGGTTGATTTCCGTAAGCAGGAGGGTGCTGCGCTGGAGAAGAAGTTCCGTGAGAAAATTGCCAATATCGCCCATTTGCTCGAAACGGTTGCTCCGTACGAGCAGGAACGGGTGGGCAGAGTTAAAGAACGCATTACCGATGCCCTTGAAAAAACTTTGAGTGTGGATTATGATAAGAACCGCTTGGAGCAGGAGCTTATTTACTATATTGAGAAACTGGACATCAATGAAGAGAAACAACGTCTTTCCAATCATCTGAAATACTTTATCAGTACGCTCGAAAGCGGTAGCGGACAAGGTAAGAAACTGGGCTTTATCGCACAGGAAATGGGACGCGAAATCAATACTTTGGGTAGCAAGTCCAATCATGCCGAGATGCAGAAGATTGTAGTGCAGATGAAGGATGAGCTGGAGCAAATTAAGGAACAGGTCTTGAATGTAATGTAAAGGGAAGCTTCTGCATGTTACACGAAAGTATGTTGTTATTGGTAAGAGCATTAAATAGTAAATTGTCAAATAATAAATACCATAAATGGGTAAACTGATTATATTCTCCGCCCCTTCCGGTTCGGGAAAGTCCACTATCATTAACTATCTGCTGACGCAGGAGTTGAATTTGGCTTTCTCTATCTCCGCCACGAGTCGTCCGCCGCGTGGTACGGAGCAGAATGGTGTGGAATACTTTTTTCTTTCTCCCGATGAATTCCGGAGCCGCATAGCGAATGATGAGTTTTTGGAATATGAAGAAGTGTATCAAGACCGTTTCTACGGAACGTTGAAAGCGCAGGTGGAAAAGCAGTTGGCTGCCGGACAGAATGTTGTGTTCGATGTAGATGTAGTTGGCGGTTGTAACATCAAGAAGTTCTATGGCGAGCGTGCTTTGTCCGTTTTCATACAGCCGCCTTCGGTGGAAGAATTGCGTAAGCGCCTTGTGGGGCGTGGCACCGATACTCCCGAAGTAATTGAAAGCCGTATAGCGAAAGCCGAATACGAACTAAGTTTCGCTCCGAAATTCGATGCCGTAATTGTGAATGATGATTTGGAGACTGCCAAAGCAGCTGCTTTGAAGGTGATAACTCAATTCTTGAACCAATGAAGCAGACAAGACGCAGAAGTCTATCACCGGGAGCCAATAAGTTCCTGCTGGTTTTGAATATAGTCTTGTTTTTGGGAGCTATTGTTTTGGCGGTATTGAATATTGATTTGAAAGAGTATATTCCGGCGGTAGCCATGTTTATCGTCATGCTCATAAGCGGCATCAATATTTATGGGTGTTGGAAACGCCTGAAAGGGCACTCTGATATCTCTTAACTTTTAATTTATAAGTTTGTCAAGTGGATATAGGTATCTTCAGCGGTTCGTTCAACCCGGTACATATCGGGCATTTGGCTCTTGCCAATTATCTTTGTGAATACGAAGGTCTGGATGAGATATGGTTCATGGTGACGCCGCATAATCCGCTGAAAGAGGAAACCTTGTTGATGGATGATGCTTTGCGATTGAAGCTGGTGCGGCTTGCCATTGCGGGGTATCCTAAATTCCGGGCTTCCGACTTTGAGTTTCATTTGCCGCGTCCGTCTTATACTGTTCACACACTTGATAAACTGAAAGAGGCCTATCCGCAAGATACTTTCCATCTTATTATAGGAGCTGATAACTGGGCGCTTTTTCCCCGCTGGTATCAGTCGGAACGTATTCTTGCAGAAAATCCAATCCTCATTTATCCACGTCCGGGTTGTGTGGTAGACGAAGAAACTTTACCTCAAAATGTGAAATTGGCTTCTTCGCCTACCTTCGAAATCAGCTCTACCTTTATCCGCCAAGCAATGGAAGAGGGCAGGGATGTGCGTTATTTCCTGCACCCGGCTGTTTATGAGGCATTATTAAGATGAGTTTTATTGTCACTCTTCCAGACATTCGTCAAGATCGCGTATGATCTGCTCCTTGTCCATATGCTGGCCAATGAAGACAATCTTCTGCATACGGTCTCCGTACTTTTCATCCCAGTCGCGTAATAATCCCGGTTCCTGACGCATCAACTCAATCAGATCTTCTTCGGAGGCGGTGGCATACCATAGTCCGGCTTCAGTCAGTTGCTTCTGAGTGCCTGCTTGTTCGAAGAGGTAGGACATGTCGCGGTTATGGCTGAAATAACATACGCCTTTGGTGCGAATAATATGACGGCTCCATTTGGTAGCGATAAAATGGTCGAACTTGTGAATGTCGAAAGCCGGGCGGCGGTAATAGACAAAAGTGCTGATACCATATTCTTCTGCTTCGCCCTCTTCATGATGATGATGGTGATGATGGCTATGTCCTTCATGCTGATGCTCATGTTCTTCATGCTGATGTTCATGTTCTTCGTGCTGATGCTCATCTTCCTTATGGTTGTGATGCCTATGAGCTTCTTTCTCCTCCTCTTCGGTAACTTGGCTTTCTATTCCGCGGATCCAGCCGGCTGAGGTGGCTACATGTTCGAAGTTGAACATTCCTGTATGGATGATTTTTTTCAAGTCTACGTCCGCATAATTACATTCGATTATTTCGGCTCCGGGTTGCAAGGTGTGTATGATTTGCCTGATGCGTTTCAGTTCTTCGGGCTTGACTTCCGCTACCTTGTTCAGCAGGATGATATTACAGAATTCAATCTGCTGGATGATAAGATTCTCGATGTCCTCGTCATCAATTCCTTTTCGGGTAAGATCGTTGCCGCAAGAAAATTCACTTTGCAGGCGCAAGGCGTCCACTACGGTAGTGATGCAGTCCAAGCGGCAGACACCGTATTTGGTGTACATGCCGCCCATTCGGGGTATGGAACAGATGGTCTGGGCGATAGGTTCCGGTTCGCAAATGCCGCTGGCTTCAATGACGATATAGTCGAAACGCTCCATTCGCAGGATTTCGCCTATTTGCTCTATCAAATCCATCTTCAGGGTACAGCAGATGCATCCGTTTTGAAGTGCGACAAGGCTTTCATCTTTTTTGCCAACGATACCGCCTTTCTGAATAAGGTCTGCATCAATGTTCACTTCGCCTATGTCGTTGACAATGACGGCAAACTTGATCCCTTGTTTATTGCTAAGGATATGGTTTACTAAAGTTGTTTTGCCACTTCCCAGATAACCGGTGAGAAGCAGTACGGGAATTTCTTTTGTTGTCATATTGATTTTGAATCTCTATCTGGTTGTTATTTGTTTTTCTTGATGAATTCAGCTATTGCGTTTATCAAAGCGGCGTTAACGGGTAATGACGGATTATTATATACAGCCATTTGTTGTTGCGGATTGATGCTTTCGCAATCTTTCAATACATGGTTCATTTTGTCTATCAGTATCAGTTCGGCTTGGGGAGATGCTTTTTTCAGCCGCGCCGCTTCTTCTTCCTGTACTTGAATGTCTTTTTTCCCTTGAAGAATCAGTATGGGCATCTTTAGGGAAGCAATGACGGTCTGTGGGTTGTATTTGTACCATGAAATGAGATAGGGTTGTACGGAAGGGCGAAACAATGTTTGCAGATAAGCGGGAACCTGTGCCACTTCTTTCCCGTTTTTCAGGGACTCATTGATGCTTGCCACTTCTTTCCGTATAGATTCCGGTGTCATTTGGGCGGCCACCTGCTTTTCTATCAGGTCGTATGCGGGGCTTCCTGCACCGGCAATGGAAATAAAGCCTTTTACTTTAGGCCGTTTCCGGCAGGTTAACATTCCGATAAGTGATCCTTCACTATGCCCTGCCACTGTTATACCGGTGAAACGTTTGTCTTTGGCAAGAAGGTCTATCCACCCCGTAACGTCGTTTACGTAATCTTCCAAGCGGAGTTTGGACTCTTCCTTACCGGCAGAGGCGCTGCTGGCTATGCCACGCTTGTCAAAACGTAGTGAGGCTATGCCTTTCAATGCCAGTCCTTCTGCGAGGAACTTCAGTGAATTATTTTTCATCATGGGATTATTGCCGTCCATGTCGGTGGGGCCGGAACCGGCAATGAGCACTACTACATGACAGGATTTTGCATGTGCCGGTAGAAGAATTTTCCCATTGATACTACCGCTGGCGGTGTTTAATGTTACGGGATGCTCTTCGGATGTGAGGGGTTGTGCCTGGCAATAAGGAAGGACAAACAAGGCTAAACCGAATAGGAGTAAAAATAGTTGTTTCATATGATTTCTTTTTGCAGTTTCAAATGTAGGCAATATTATTAAATAAAAAAATAGAGGCGGGAAACATTGTGTGCTTCCCACCTCTATTTTTTATTATGCTATGGCTGTCTGTCGTTACAGGATGCCTTGTGCCATCATGGCTTTGGCTACCTTCATGAATCCGGCCACGTTAGCACCCTTCACGTAGTTTACATAACCGTCTTCTTCCGTACCGTATTGTACGCAAGCAGCGTGGATGTTCTTCATGATGCTCTTCAATTTTTCGTCTACTTCTTCGCTACTCCAGCTCAGTTTGATAGAATTCTGAGTCATTTCGAGGCCTGATACAGATACACCGCCCGCATTGGCTGCCTTGCCCGGAGCGTACAGGATTTTGGCATCCTGAAATACTTTGATGGCTTCCGGAGTAGAAGGCATGTTGGCACCTTCGCTCACAGCTATACAGCCATTGGCCACCAATTGACGGGCATGGTCGCCGTTCAATTCGTTTTGAGTTGCAGAAGGCAAAGCAATGTCGGCTTTCTCACCCCAAGGTTTAGCTCCTTCTACATACTTAACGCCCGGATATTGCTCGGCATATTCGCGGATACGTCCACGATAGAGGTTTTTAAGTTCCATGATGTAGTCCAGTTTTTCGCGGTCGATACCTGCGGGATCATATACGTAACCGTCGGAATCGGACATGGTTAGAACTTTACCACCCATTTCCAACACTTTTTCCGCTGTATATTGAGCTACGTTGCCGGAACCTGAAATCAGGCAAGTCTTGCCTTTCAAGTCTGTGCCTTTGGTCTTCAACATTTCCAGCAGGAAGTAGATGTTACCGTAGCCGGTAGCTTCCGGACGGATCAGCGAACCACCGAATTCGCGGCCTTTGCCTGTAAATGTTCCAGTAAATTCCTGAGCCAGTTTCTTGTACATGCCGAACATGAAGCCTACTTCACGACCACCCACACCGATGTCACCGGCAGGAACGTCAGTTTCCGGACCGATGTGGCGCCACAATTCCAGCATGAAAGCCTGTACGAAACGCATAACTTCAGAATTGGACTTGCCGCGCGGAGAGAAGTCCGAACCGCCTTTACCGCCACCCATAGGAAGTGTGGTCAGTGAGTTTTTGAAAGTCTGCTCAAAGGCAAGGAATTTCAGAATGGACAGGTTTACAGAAGCATGGAAACGAACGCCGCCTTTGTACGGGCCAATGGCGTTGTTGTGCTGTACGCGATAACCCATGTTGGTTTGTACGTTGCCCTTATCATCCACCCAGGTAACTCGGAATTGGTAAACGCGATCGGGGATGCAAAGACGCTCAATCAGATTAGCTTTGTCAAACTCCGGATGTTTGTTGTACTCTTCTTCAATGGTAGCAAGAACTTCTTCTACTGCTTGATGATACTCCGGTTCGTTGGGGAACCGTCTTTTCAGATCTTCTAATACCTTTGCTGCATTCATAATCTATTGCTTTTATTGGTTACTTATCTCATTGCTTTATTGCGGTTGCAAAAGTAAACATAAAAATGGAACAAACAAACATTTTATAAATAAAATACGGGATAAAACAACATTTTTGTTGTTTTATCCCGTAAAAAGGAATAAAAAGATATTATTTATCCTCTTTTGAGCGCTTTTATTACAGGAATGAACACTAATGCCGCCGAAATGACAAGCGTCAGAATGATCGGACCGTCAATTCGTTCGGCAGATGTCAGAACTATGTAACAAAGTGCCGCCCAAAGGAGCGTAATGCAAACTATTTGGAATTTGGATAATTGTCTTTTCATTTACCGGCTTTCTTTTTGTCTACGATGGCGTCGATGACTGCCACTGCAGTGATGTTTACTATATCGCGTACGGAGCTTTCAAAGTCGGTGAAGTGGATAGGCTTGTTCAATCCCATCTGTATCGGACCGATAAGTTCGGCATCCGTATTCATTGCTTGCAGCAGTTTGTAAGCGGAGTTTGCGGAACTCAGGTTCGGGAAAACAAGTGTATTCACGTCCTTTCCTTTCAGGCGGGTAAACGGATATTTGGCATCGCGCAGCGTGCGGTTCATGGCAAAGTTTACCTGCATTTCGCCGTCTATGGCAAGTTCGGGATAATTTTGCTGCATGTATTCTACGGCTTCGTGCACGCTTACCGGGCTTCCCTCCTTGTCTGCACCGAAATTGGAGTAGCTCAGCATGGCCATGACAGGCGTATGGTTGAAGAAGCGTACAGTATGTTCCGCCAGCTTGGCAATGTCAATCAGTGTTTCTGCATTGGGATGGCGGTTGATGAGCGTATCGGCAAGGAAGTATGTACCTTTCTTGGAGTTGAGGATGTGCATCGTGCCGAAGTGCTTGTACTCAGGGCGGATGCCGATGACTTCTTTGGCCACCTTGATGGTATTGCTGTATTTGGTGTACAATCCGGTGATGAATGCGTCGGCTTCGCCGGTTTCCACCATCATCATGCCGAAATAGTTGCGTTCGAACATCTTGTCGTTGGCCTCTTCATAGGTAACGCCTTCGCGGGCGCGTTTTTCGGAGAGGATGCGTGCATAGCGTTCGCGGCGTTCCGCTTCGTTGGGATGGCGCAGGTTTACGATTTCGATGCCTTCGAGGTTGAGGTCGAGTTGTTTTGCCAGTTTCTCGATGGCCTCGTCATTTCCTAATATAATAGGATGGCAGATTCCTTCGGCTTTGGCTTCAACGGCGGCTTTCAGCATCGTGGGGTGGATGCCTTCGGCAAAGACCACGCGCTGCGGATTGCGGCGGGCGGTGTCGTAGAGCTGGCGGGTCAGTTTGCTTTCCTGTCCCATCAGTTCTTTCAGATGCTGCCGATAGGCTTCCCAGTCGGTGATTTGTTTGCGTGCCACGCCGCTTTCCATGGCTGCTTTGGCCACTGCCATGGAGACTTCGGTGATGAGGCGCGGGTCAACGGGCTTCGGGATGAAGTAGTCGGGACCGAAGCTGAAGTTGTTGACGTGGTATACTTCGTTCACCACATCGGGTACGGGCTGTTTGGCAAGTGAAGCAATGGCGCGTACGGCTGCCAATTTCATTTCTTCGTTGATGGCGGTGGCAGCTACGTCCAGAGCGCCGCGGAAGATATAGGGGAAACCGATTACGTTATTGATTTGGTTCGGATAATCCGAGCGTCCGGTTGACATCAGTACGTCGGGACGCGCTTCCATAGCATCTTCGTAAGAGATTTCGGGTACGGGGTTGGCAAGGGCGAACACAATGGGGTGAGCTGCCATGCTGCGCACCATATCTTGTGTCAGCACGTTGCCTTTGGAAAGTCCGAGGAATATGTCGGCGCCCCGTACGGCTTCTTCCAGTGTGTGGATGTCGCGGCGGTCGGTGGCAAAGTACCGTTTGGTTTCGTTCAGTCCTTGGCGGTCGCTGGTGATGACGCCTTTGGAGTCGAGCATGATGATATTTTCGTGGGTGGCACCCAATGCTTCATAGAGCTTGGTGCAGGAGATGGCTGCCGCCCCGGCGCCGTTCACAACGATCTTCACATCCTCTATCTTCTTGCCTGCCACTTCCAGGGCGTTCAGCAGTCCGGCGCTGGAGATGATGGCCGTACCATGCTGGTCGTCGTGCATTACGGGGATGTCGAGCTCCTCTTTCAGGCGGCGTTCTATCTCAAAACATTCGGGAGCTTTGATATCTTCCAGGTTGATACCGCCGAAAGTGGGGGCGATGGCTTTTACAGCCTCGATAAATTTGTCGGGATCTTTTTCATTCACTTCGATGTCGAACACGTCAATGCCGCCATAGATTTTGAACAGCAGTCCTTTGCCTTCCATTACGGGTTTGCCTGCCATTGCGCCTATATCGCCCAGTCCGAGAACGGCGGTTCCGTTGGAGATTACAGCCACCAGATTGCCTTTGGCTGTATATTTGTATGCGTCCTGCGGGTTCTTTTCTATTTCAAGACATGGCTCTGCCACGCCCGGGGAATAAGCGAGTGAAAGGTCGGTTTGCGTACTGTAGGGCTTGGTTGGCACTACCTCAATTTTTCCTGGTTTGCCTTGCGAGTGATAGAGCAAAGCGGCTTCTTTGGTTATCTTAGCCATGATAGATTAGTTAAAATGGTTATAAATTGGTCGCAAATTTAGAGATAAAAGTTCTAAATCGTAGCCTGCGACTAATAATTTCTATTGAATTTATTAGTAAATAAACTAAAAATGCTTATTTTTGGCAGTATATTTAAGTATTACCCCCAATTTACTAACTTAACACAAGTGTTTTATGAAAATTTTCAGACGTCCTCTTGCAGGATTATTGTTTTGCACAATGCCGTTTTGGGCAGGATGCGGAACAGGTGACAAACCGGAAGCACCGGTTTCCCTGACTTGGGAAATGGGTGCGAGTGACATTGACCCCGGGTATTATGAGAACTCCTTTGTTCTTAAGAATATCTCCGGTGCTCCTCTTTCCAAAGACTGGGCAATCTATTACTCACAGCTTCCCCGCTATGTGAAGCAGGAAGGAACTCCCGCCGTCAGGGTGGAGGCGGCGAACGGAAACTTCTTTAAAATGTATCCTACGGACGATTTTGTGCCGTTGGCTCCCGGTGACTCCATGCGCATCACTTTCCTTTGTTCTTATAAATTGGATCGGAACTCGCATGCGCCTGAAGGTACTTATTGGGTGGCTACGACGGACGGCAAGGAAGGCAAGCCGCTTCCCGTAGCGTTGGACGTGCTACCGTTGCCCTCACCGGAAGCGCTTCCCGGTTATCCGGATGCCGCCAAAATATACGCATCGAACCTCCGTCTGGACAGTGTGCCGGCTTTGAGGCAGTGGGACAGGCTGCCGTCGGTAAAGAAAGTGACACCTGCCGGAGGGCATGTCGTGCTGGATGCTAAGGTGGCTTTGACCTATCCGGACGAATATGCCGGCGAAGCAAAGCTGCTGAAAGAGAAGCTGGCCGCTTTGTACGGTTTGGAAGTGGCAGATGAGGCTCCCGTAACGATTGTTTTGGAAGAACTGTCCGACAAGGCGAGGGCAGTGAACGCTGAATATTATAATTTGGTTATAGGAGATTCCCTGATAAAGATTGCCGCTGCTACTCCGCATGGCATTTTCAACGGTACACAGACTTTGCTGTCAATACTGAAAGGCAAAGCGGTGCCTTACCGGCTGGAAGCTATGTCTGTGGAAGATTACCCCGACCTCTTGTATCGCGGGCAGATGATAGATATTGCCCGTAATTTCACCACCGTAGACAACCTTAAGAAACTGATAGACATTTTCGCTTCCTACAAAATGAACGTGCTGCACTTTCATTTTGCCGATGACGAAGCGTGGCGTCTGGACATTCCCGGTTTGGAGGAGCTGACCGCGGTGGGAAGCCGTCGCGGACATACCGTTGACGAAAGCCGGTGCCTTTATCCATGCTACGACGGCGGATGCGATCCTGATGCTGCCACCGTTGGAAACGGGCATTATTCCCGCGAGGACTTCATCGGCCTGTTGCGCTATGCCGCCGAAAGGCATATTCGTGTCATACCGGAGATAGAATCGCCCGGACATGCGCGTGCGGCTATCGTCTCCATGAAGGCGCGTTATAATAAATACAAGGAGACGGACATGGCAAAGGCCACCGAATATCTGCTGAGCGAGCCGGAAGACACCTCCCGCTATGAGTCCGTCCAGTACTACACAGACAATGTGATAAACGTCGCTCTGCCTTCGTCCTACCGCTTTATGGAGAAAGTGATTCGGGAACTCGCAGCCATGTATAAGGAAGCGGGCGTACCGCTGTCTACGGTGCATCTTGGCGGTGATGAAGTGGCGCATGGGGTATGGCTGGGATCACCCAAGTGCATGGCGCTGATGAAAGAGAAGGGGATGACGAAGCCGCATGATTTGGCCGAGTATTTCATTACACAAATGGCGGACATCATGCAAAAGAACGGTTTGAAGTTCAGCGGTTGGCAGGAAGTGGCTTTGGGACATACCGAAGAGGCGCACCGGCAGTTGAAGAGTCAGGCGGCAGGTGTGTATTGCTGGAACACAGTTCCGGGGTATGAGGAGGTGGTCTACCGGATTGCCAACGACGGTTATCCGGTGATTCTCTGCAATGTAGGCAATTTCTATATGGATATGGCCTACAACGGTCATCCTGACGAGCGCGGGCTCGACTGGGGAGGTTATGTGGATGAGGCTGTCTCCTTCTCCATGCTTCCTTTCAGCATCTACCGGTCATTGCGTACCGACAGGGCGGGAAATCCAGTCGACTTGGAGCAAGCCGGAAAAGGGAAAACCGCTCTGACGGCAGTGGGCAAGAAGAATATTCTGGGCGTGCAGGGCCAATTGTTTGCCGAGACTATCCGCAGCTTCGACGGCGTGGAATATCTTCTTTTCCCGAAAATCATGGGACTGGCGGAACGTGGATGGAACGCTTACCCGGCATGGGAGGGTCTGCAAGGCGCACAGGAGCAGCAGGCTTTCGACAAAGCTCTGGCATTGTATTATGAGAAAATCAGTGAAATAGAGATGCCCTATTGGGCAAAGAACGGCATCAATTTCCGCTTGCCGCATCCGGGACTGCTGGTGAAGGATGGCAAACTATATGCCAATGCAGCCATTCAAGGCGCCGGGATACGCTATACAACGGATGGCTCCGAGCCGACTATGCAATCTGCCTTATGGGAAATGCCGGTGGAATGTGACGCGCCGGTGGTGAAGGCGAAAACATTCTATCAAGGCAAAGAAAGTCTGCCGATAATGTTGAAAACAGAGTAATATGAAAACGCATCATCTGCTTGGGCTAAACGCATGATGCGTTTTACTAAAACAGATGGTGTGTTTTACTAAAACAGGCCATCTGTTTTTTCTTTCTTCTGAGCGCAAGGTGAAAAGGTGCTTATGCGTTTAGCGCCTGTTCTATATCTGCAATGATATCCTCCGCGTTTTCAATACCTACCGAGAAGCGGATCAGGTCGGGACGGATACCGGCTTCCAGCAACTGTTCGTCCGAGAGCTGGCGGTGTGTGTGGCTGGCGGGATGGAGCACACAGGTACGTGCGTCGGCAACATGGGTTACGATAGCTGCCAGCTTCAGTGAATCCATGAACTTGATTGATACCTCACGACCGCCTTTCAGTCCGAAAGAGATAACGCCGCACGAACCGTTGGGCATATATTTCTGTGCCAGTTCGTAATACTTATTGTCGGGCAGCCCGCAATAGTTCACCCATGCCACTTTTTCGTTCCGGGAAAGGAACTCGGCAACTTTCTGGGCATTGCCACAGTGTTGCGGCATACGCAAATGCAGTGTTTCCAGGCCGAGGTTCAGCAAGAATGCATTCTGCGGGGACTGGATACTGCCGAGGTCACGCATCAACTGTGCCGTAGCTTTCGTGATATAGGCCAGTTTGCCGAAGGCTTTTGTATAGGTCAGCCCATGATATGATTCATCCGGGGTGCAGAGACCGGGGAACTTGTCGGCGTGTGCATCCCAATCGAAATTGCCGCTGTCCACAATTGCGCCGCCTACGCTGGTGGCATGTCCGTCCATGTATTTGGTGGTGGAATGCACCACGATGTCGGCTCCCCATTCAAACGGGCGGCAGTTGATAGGAGTGGGGAAAGTGTTGTCCACAATCAGGGGCACGCCATGCTTGTGGGCGATGCGGGCAAACTTTTCAATGTCGAGAACCTCCAGTGTGGGGTTGGAGATTGTTTCGCCGAACAGTGCCTTGGTGTTCGGACGGAAAGCGGCGGAGATTTCTTCTTCGGGTGCATCCGGATTGACAAAAGTCACGTCGACACCCAGCTTCTTCATGGTTACGCCAAACAGGTTGAACGTTCCGCCGTAAATGGTGGACGAACATACAAAGTGGTCGCCTGCCTGGCAGATGTTGAAGATGGCATAGAAATTCGCTGCCTGTCCGCTGGATGTCAGCATGGCGGCTACGCCTCCTTCAAGGGCGGCTATCTTGGCGGCAACGGCATCGTTCGTGGGGTTTTGCAGGCGGGTGTAGAAATAACCGCTGTCCTCAAGGTCGAACAGGCGTGCCATTTGTTCGCTGGTGTCGTATTTGAAAGTCGTACTTTGATAAATGGGGAGTACACGAGGTTCGCCCTTTTTAGGAGTCCACCCTGCCTGTACGCACAGTGTCTCCGGCTTGAATTGCTTTGCCATAATGCTATCTGTTTTTAGAGTTTCTTTTCTTTAAAACGCGTAAGTTGTCGCAAAAGTAGGGAAAAAAATATAAATTTGTACGCGTGAACGGTAAAATGCTATAATTTAGCGGCCGAAAATCTGCTACCGACTACGAATAAATGACGAATAACGGGAATATGAAACGTATATTTTGTTTGCTGGCTTTCTTCTTTTGCGCTTTTCTTGTTTTTGATGTCTCTGCCCAGGGAGAATATGCCGCACCCAAATCGGGTGAGGGCATCTCTGCTTTTCTGGAGCGGAACAAGCGTCCGGGAAAAGCCTATTATAATGAGTTTATAAGGCTGAACGAGAAGCGTCTGCGCGGAAAAGAGGAGTTGCAGCTGGGAGTGAAATATGTGCTTCCCCCGTTGAGGAAAGGGGCTTCTGCCACTGCTTCGTCCAAGCCTGCCGCCAATAAAAAAGGAACTGTTCGTGAACGCCTCTTCGGGAGGAAACTTGCCGATGTGGAGGTGACCTCTAACCGCTTGCAGGGCGCTTGCTTCTATGTGGTCAGCGGACATGGAGGACCCGATCCGGGAGCTATCGGCAAAATAGGAAAGGTGGAATTGCATGAGGATGAGTATGCCTATGACGTTGCCTTGCGCCTTGCCCGTAACCTGATGCAGGAAGGGGCCGAAGTACGTATCATCATTCAAGATGCCAAAGACGGGATTCGTGATGACCGCTACCTCTCCAACAGCAAGCGGGAAACTTGTATGGGGGATGCCATTCCGTTGAATCAGGTGGCCCGTCTGCAACAGCGTTGCACCAAAATCAATGAGCTTTACCGGAAGGACCGTAAGATTTATAAGTATTGCCGGGCCATATTTCTGCACGTAGACAGCCGCAGCAAGGGTGCACAGACGGATGTTTTCTTTTACCATGCTCCGAAAAGTGTGTTGGGAAAGAGGCTGGCTGTTGCCATGAAAGGAACTTTCGAGTCGAAATACGACAAGCATCAGCCCAACCGCGGATTTGAAGGGACGGTCAGCTCACGCAACCTCTACGTATTGCTGAAGGCCGCACCGGCTTCCGTTTTTGTGGAGTTGGGCAATATACAGAATGCTTTCGACCAACGCCGTTTCGTGATCAGCTCCAATCGTCAGGCATTGGCCAAGTGGATGATGGAGGGGTTCATTGCGGATTATAAGCGGACGAAGTAGGATTACTTGCGTACTTTGCCCATGCTGTTTTCGCGCGTGATAACGATTATTACTGCTGTCACAATCAAGGCGATTCCGATAGTGCTGCTCCATGTGAAGCTTTCTTTGAACACGCAACACCCGATGACTATGGCAGTCAGAGGTTCCAGTGCTCCGAAGATTGATGTAAGCGTGGGGCCTACATGTTTGATAGCCTTTACCAGACTGATATTGGAGACTGCTGTTGCCGGTATTGCCAGTCCGAGGATGTTCAGCCATGTGTGACTGTCTGTGGCCAGCCGGATCCCATCTGTCAGGCATCCGCCTATAATATAGAACAGGGTTCCGAATCCCATAACATAACAAGTCAGTGCCGTAGACGGGATGTTGACAGCGCGACTTTTTCGTACGCCTATAATATATCCGCCGTAAGAGAATATGGAAATGGCGGCAGCGACCAGCCCTGTTGTAGTATCTCCGCCTTCGAAATCTATCTCGCCTGTTGATAGCAGTGTTGCACCTATCAATGAAATGAACACTGCAAACAGGATAGAGAAAGACTTTTTTTCCTTGAAAAACAGCATCATGGTGACGGCTACCGCCAGAGGGTACATGAAGTGTATGGTGGATGCTACGCCGCTGGCAATGTTTTGGTAGGCTATCACGAGACTGAATGAGGTGGTGGCTCTGAACAGGCTTAGTATAAATACGGTCTGCCAGTCTTTTCTGCTGATTCGGAACTGCTCTCCCAATATGATACCGGCAATTGCCAAAATGAGTGAGGCGATTCCCCAGCGGTATGTCAGCACTTCAAAAGATGAAAATCCGGCTATCAGCAATGATATGCTGAAGAAAGGCGCCAGTCCGAATGTGGACGAGGAAAGCGCTGCATATAGAAAACCTTTTATAGTAGTGTTTCGCATCTTTTTCTTGAAAATTAAACGATATATCGGAACCTATCTCTCTCATCATTTGTTTGTTCCACATAATGAATTGCAAAATTAGTGAATAAAAGCGTACATGCGAATGGTACATGCATATTAAAAAATGAAAGGAAACCTTATGAGAAAGATTTTAATGTTTGTGGAAACGTTTGCAGTTATCTTTGTGTTGGCTGCTTGCGGTAACGGTGTTCAGAAGAAAACTTCCGAAAAATATTCTGCTGCGGAAGTGGAACAGGCCGGTCAGGTGATGAAGTACTACAACACTTCGCTTGCCTTATTGAAGAATCTGGTGCTGGAAAAGGATGTGAATTCCATACTGGGATATATGGAGCAGGGCGGCAATGCGCCGATGCTGGCAACTGTTATTCCTCCGGTTTTCTCTCAGAAGGACTCTGCATCGGTTGTCAATCCCGGTACATATTTTGATGAAGAGGCCCGGCGCAATCTGAAACAGAATTTTATGCAGTTGTTCCAGACAAGAAGGCAATTCTATACTAATTTCAATCAGTATCTCTCCTTGCTAAAAGTAAAAAATAAGATTGCCGCCGATAAACTGCTGCCTGCCAATTACCGTTTGAGTGTTGAGATGGCGGAGTATAAAGAGAATATTCTTGATGTTTTGTCGCCTTTTGCCGAAGGGGCGCAGAAGGTGTTGCTGAATGATAATCCGATGAAAGAGCAAATACTTGCCATGAACCGTATGTCGGTCACGATGCAGGGTGTTTTGCAACAGTGCATGCGCAAGCCTGCTCCCGACATGCCTCGGCTGGACATGAAAATGATGAAACTGGTTATTCAGTTGGACATTGCCAAACGTCTGCCGATAGTGGAAGGGCATCCTCAAGAGATGAAAACTTTCCGGGACTTTCTGGCTAATGCTGAGACATTCATAAGAGAAGTACAGCACATCAAGGCGCAGGGAAGTTATACGGCAGACGAACTGGCGACTTTAGGCGAGTATGGATTGAGCCTGAACTAAGTTCTCTCTTTATCTCACGAATCCGTTTTTATAGAAATCATAGGAAGCATGAATATTTTCCGGTGTATCGGCTTTTAGTAACAAGAGAAGTTCGCGGCAGAATTCCAGTTGTCCTGTACCGTTGGCGGTGACGATATTTTGGTCGCTGACGGCCTGCTTCTCTTCGTAGCCTGCTTCGTTGGTGTACTCCTGTCCGCCCCAGAGTTTTAGTTGCTGTATGGTATTTCCCGTATGCTTTACGTTATTGAGGAAACCATGCTTCGCCATAAAGGAGGCGGCATTGCAGATGGCGCCAACGATTTTTCCACGTTGTAGGGCATCCTTCACCAAAGGCACTGCTTGCTCTGCTTCTGGGGAATTCCATTGCATACCTCCTATCAGAACCAATGCTGCATAATCTGTGGGCATAGTCTGGAAACAGTAGTCGGGCAACGTGCGGAAGCCGCCGATGGAGCGCACTGCATCCAACGTCGGGGCAACTACTTTCGGGGTGTATTTCACTTCGCTGCCCGGCATTACTCCTGCATTCAGGCAGGCGGCTATGAAAGCGCCTTCCCAGTCGGCGTATTCATTGAGTATTATGAATAATATTTCTTGCTTCATTTTTGCTTTTGTTTGATACCTTGCAAAAATACGAATACAAAATTACAAAATTACAAATTTGCAAATATTGCAAAGAAAGTTCCATAGGCTTTTCGTGATGCAAAAATAAAAGGAAGGGGGAGAAGTTGGCTGAGGTTCTTATAAATCTGGTTTGTTGAAATCTGTTGGGTGGAAGTTTGTTAATAATCATTGTCGGGTTTGTCGGTAAAGATAAAACATGTGTACCTTTGCGAGGGATTACATTGTGCAGAATAACTTTTGAAAAAGTACATGAAAGGGATTTAGTTTCTATTAGGACGTGGCATTGCACAAGTTGCGAATAACTGAATCCTATAAAATATGACTGAAGAAATAATATGACTGAGGAAATCCGATTGAGACTCTTGGAATGGGCAAGGGAATACCATTGTGCCGCCTTTATACAAAGTGACCCTGTTCAGTTCCCGCATCGGTATATGCGGAAGCAGGATATTGAGATTAGCGGCCTGCTCACTGCTTTGATGAGCTTTGGAAACCGCAAGCAGATATTGAAGAAAGCGGATGAACTACATGGCTTGATGGGAGCTTCACCTCATCAATATGTCTTGTCCTGCCGCTGGAAAGAAGATTTCCTTCCGGCAGACCGGAGCAGCTTTTACCGCATGCTTTCTCATGCGGATTTTTATACGTATTTTGCCCGTTTGCATGACGCCTATTCTCGGTTTGATAGTTTGGAAGATGCCCTTTCGGGCTATCCGGGCATCCCGATGGAGAAGTTGTGTGCTTTTCTGGAAGTCTCCGCCAAGAGTCCGCAAAAGAAGCTGAACATGTTTCTGCGCTGGATGATACGGAAAGAGTCGGAGGTGGATTTCGGCATCTGGGAAAGTTTTGACCGTCGTGATTTGCTGATTCCTTTGGACACTCATGTTTGCCGGGTAGCCCGTCTTTTGGGACTTACCGATACGGAGACATTCTCTCTAAAGAATGTAAGGAACATAACCTCAGCCTTGGCGGAAGTCTTTCCGGATGATCCTTGTTTGGGAGATTTCGCATTGTTCGGCTGTGGGGTGAACGGGGTGTTGTAAGTTCCGGGTCTTTCTACCAATCTATCTCCTCAATGCCTTTGCTCCGCAGATAATTGTTGGCTTTGCTGAAATGCTTGCATCCGAAGAAACCGTATTCGGCAGAACGGGGCGAAGGATGGACGGTTGTCAGTATGAGGTGCTTGCTTCTGTCTATCAGGGCTGCTTTTTCTTTGGCGTATGCTCCCCAAAGCATAAAAACGAGATGTTCCCGTTCATCACTTAATTTCTTGATAACCGCGTCTGTGAAAGTTTCCCAGCCCATGTTGCGGTGTGAGCCGGTTTCGTGAGCGCGTACCGTAAGGACGGAGTTCATGGAGAACACACCTTGGGCCACCCAGCGGTCCAGATTGCCGGAAGTGGGAATCGGCTTACCTAAGTCTTGATGTATCTCTCTGAATATGTTGACGAGTGATCCCGGTATGGCTACTCCTTCCGGCACAGAAAAGCATATTCCGTAATATTGTCCGGGGGTGGGATAGGGGTCTTGTCCTAAGATAACCACTTTTACCTTTTCAAAAGGACATGAGTTGAAAACATGGAAGATAAGGTGTCCTGGCGGGAGCACATGGGCGCGTCCGTATTCGCTTTTCACAAATGACACTAACCTTTCAAAGTAGGGCTTGTCGAATTCTTCTTGCAGACGTTGCCGCCAGCTTTCTTCTATATTGACTTTCATAGGATGTTGCATCTGGGTATGATGCAACAAATGTACAAATAATCTCTGTGACTGCGTATGCCTTTGGCAGATAAAAAAGAAAGCCCCATAGCCGTCAGGGAATATCAGGCACAGGGCTTTCACGTACTACGTTATGCTTTTAGGGCGGTCACGATTTTTTCTATCATTGTCTGGATATTGTTTTCATCCTGCGCTGTGTAGAAGTTACCGTCTATTTCGGAGGAATTGTCGGTTGCTTCTCCGTTTCGGATAGCGGGTTTGGCCAATGGATGAACGGCTACTTTCTTACCTTTCGTGATACCCGTAAAATCGAACATCATGGCAGCTGCACAGTGCCCGATCATGATTTTGCCTTTCTCGCCGAATGTCTTGATGATTTCCAGCATGGTGACGTTATACGGTTTACCGGCATTTTGCTGGAATACGGGAACGGCATCACCGCAGGCGAACACAAGCGCATCGTATTCATCTTCATGCCCTTTCAGATTGGCCACTACATCGTCCACTGTCAGGACAATGCCGGAATTTGTCTTGATTTCCTTGCTGTCCGCTACCGCGAATACTTTATAAGAAATGCCATTTTCAAAAAATGCTTCCAGATATTGGAACAAACCGCATCCATTTACCGGATTTACTGCTAAAACTGCAACTTTCTTTGCCATAATCTTAATTATTAAATGAAACAATAGTTATTTTCAGTAAGTTCATTACTTTTGTGCTGCAAAGTTAGCTTTGCTGTTGCTCTAAAACAAGAAGGCACTTGAATGTTAGATAGTTACAACAATGTAACCATTGTTGAAGTTCAGATAATTAGTAAAAGTTAAAAAATGGAAAACTTTCATCACACAGGTGGTTGCCCCATACGGGATGTCTTGAGTAAGTTGGGAGATAAGTGGACAATGCTTATCATGGTTACACTAAAGACGAATGGTACGATGCGCTTCTGTGACATTCAAAAGACGATTGGGGACATTTCACAACGTATGCTTACGGTTACGCTGCGTTCGTTGGAAACGGACGGGCTGGTCATCAGAAAAGTATATGCCGAGGTTCCCCCGCGTGTGGAGTATTCCCTTACGGAGATGGGGCATAGCTTGATGCCGCACATAGAATCGCTGGTAGGCTGGGCGTTGGAGCATATGGCGGATATTCTGGAACGGCGGGGAGTACAGCAAGAAGTGGATTGATAAGAACCGCATGCCGTTGTAATATGCAAGAATTCCGATTCATCACGAACCGGAATCCTTTTTTCACGAGATTTATATTCTGAAAAGGGTTATTCTTTGACAGCTTCGCCTTTTTCGTTCAGAATTGTCTCTGTTTCCTGACCGTCTTGAGTGAGAATAATGATTTTGTAGATCTTTGCTTCATCTTTTACCTTTACATAGGCTTCTTTTACAGAGGAATCCTCGTAATTCTTTGCCAATGTTAGCAGAATGGCCTGTGGTAACTCTGTCGGATCCATTTTCACAAATTCATCCTGCGGCACTTGGGCTTCTGCCACAACTGCTGATGAGTTATTTACTTCCTGTGCGAAAACAACAGAGCTTCCTGTTCCCAGAACCATTGCTAATGCTACTAATACCTTTTTCATGACTTTCTGATTTTAACCTGAATAATTCATAGTCTCCACAAAAAAGAGAACGCCCTTCTTGTATATTTGCA
>ERZ772816.104-NODE-104-length-90723-cov-13.097124_pt1 | contig 90723 bp, 74 predicted proteins | sample MGYA00511359_ERZ772816 | MGnify/ENA primary metagenome ERZ772816 (study PRJEB29015, sample SAMEA2737710) | human gut metagenome | biome: human gut; feature: human-associated habitat; material: faeces | place: China | collected 2012 ...
AAGCACTTAATGTGCTTTCCGTCTTGCGCAGGACTGTAGAGCAGCAAACTTAACCCCCGCCCTCAGCCCCGGAGACCCTCCCGGAGGGACCGAAAAATTTTTTCAAAAAAGTTGTTGCGTGCCGGACAGACTTCTGTGTATACTAATCCCCGCAGCGCACGCGAGCGGAAACAAACGCGAACGCCTGCCTGGGGAGTTAGCTCAGTTTGGTTAGAGCGCCGGCCTGTCACGTCGGAGGTCGCGGGTTCGAGCCCCGTACTTCCCGCCAACGCAATTAAAGCCACGTCTTCTGACGTGGCTTTTTGCGTTTGATGCACTTTGTTTCGATAGAACGATCGCCCTAGCGCATCTTCGCCCAGAATCCCCGCGCCTTCGGGAACGCAAGTAAAATCCAATAAGTATATCTGTCTAAACAGCAGCTTTGTTGCGCAACACCTGTTCAACGAGACAGGGGGTTAGGTTATACTAAATTGCACTGTAGGCCGCATCTGATGCATTTCGCTCCAAGCGCGGCACTCAGTGGATATCCTATTTATCATTTGGATGTCCTAGTGGTCATTTAGCGTCTCGACACAAGCTCGGCCCCGGAGCTCGTTCGAGCTGTTCGTATTCCTTGAAAGGGGAAAAATGGACATATCGAGGAAGACTGATTACGCCCTTCGTATGCTGGCGATGCTTGCCGAGGACTCGGAGCGTTTGCTTTCTGTTCGCACCGCTGCCGAAGAGGTCAATGTCCCGTATTCGTTTGCCCGTTCGATCCAACACGGTTTGGTCCAGGCCGGTATTGTGGAGAGCCTGCGTGGCGTCCACGGTGGAATGCGTCTCAAGGTCAGTCCGGACGATGTCACCATCCGCCAGGTCGTCGAGGCTGTTCAGGGCCCTATGGTTATGAACGATTGCACCGCGCCCGATGGTGACTGTGCGCGCATGGGCACGTGCTGCTATCATCCCCTGTGGGCCGGAGCCCAGGCGTTGATGCGCGACTACCTCGATTCCGTTTCGCTCGGCGACATCGTCGCCCATCGCCAGTTCCCGGCTGTCGATCCCAAGTTCGCCGATCGCGATGCGTTTCCCGAGTACGCCACCTGTGCGTGCGCCTGCCGGGAGGAATAGCGCCGCATAAGGAGCATTGCCATGATTCAGGACCCCTTTCGTTCGATGATTCGTTCGGAAGGGGTCCTGCGTTATCGCGACCTTCCGTGGCGCCGCACGCGCGACCCATATATCATCTGGCTCTCCGAGGTCATGCTGCAGCAGACACAGGTTCCGCGCGTGGAGACGCGCATGCCGGCGTGGCTCGATCGTTTTCCGACCGTCCAGGCGCTCGCTCAGGCCGCGCCTTCCGATGTTTTAGACGCTTGGCAGGGCATGGGCTACAACCGACGCGCTCTGGCGCTCCACAAGGCCGCTCAGCGCGTTGCAGAGGACTGGGATGGGGAGTTTCCGCATGAGACGCGCGACTTGGTCGCTCTGCCTGGTATTGGCCCGGCAACGGCGCAGGGTATCCGGTCGTTTGCGTTTGATCTTCCGGGTGTGTATCTGGAGACCAACGTGCGCACGGTCTTTCTGCATCATTTCTTTCCCGATGTGCCCGCCGTTCCCGATCGCGAACTGGTACCGCTGATTCAGGCGGCCTGTCCGGCGGCCCCCGGTGCGGCGCTCGACAAGATCGCTCCCTTTGCCGTGCCGCTCGATGATGCCGACACGCCGCGCGCGTGGTATTACGCGTTGCTAGATTACGGCGCATATCTAAAAAAGACGTTGCCCAATCCGTCCAGGCGCTCGGCGGGCTATAGCCGTCAATCAAAGTTTGAGGGCTCGCGTCGCCAAAAGCGCGCGCATATCGTGCGCATGTTGCTGGCAGCGCGCGATGGCCAGCCGGCGGGGATTACGCTCGATGAGGCCGTCGCAGGCGTTGACGAGATGGAGGCGGCGGCCGGTCGAGCGCCGGTCGAGTGTGAGCTGGTCGCGAGTATTCTGGCCGATCTGGAGCGCGAGGGCTTTTGCCGCTTCGAGGACGATCGTTGGCTGAGTGTGTAGCTCGCTCGAATTTTAAGGTTTAGATTTTCGGCAGAGGGTACCATAAAATAAGGCCGCTCAAAGCCTATGGGCGGCATGTATTGAAGGGAAGTACACCTATGGATTTTGAGAGCTCTCAAACCAAGAAGAACCTCGAGACCGCTTTTGCCGGTGAGTCTCAGGCGCACACCAAGTATCGCTACTATGCATCCAAGGCAAAAAAGGACGGCTACGTTCAGATCTCGAATATCTTTGCCGAGACGGCGGGCAACGAGTCCGAGCACGCCAAGCTGTGGTTTAAGTACCTGCACGATGGCGCCGTTCCCAGCACTCTGGATAACCTGCGCGATGCCGCCGCGGGAGAGAACTACGAGTGGACCGAGATGTACGACGAGTTTGCCAAGACCGCCGAGGAGGAGGGCTTTGCCGAGATCGCCGCGAAGTTCCGCGGCGTCGCTGCTGTCGAGAAGGCTCACGAGGAGCGCTACAACAAGCTCGTCGAGCGCATTGAGTCGGGCGAGGTGTTTGAGCGCGAGGGTGTAAAGGTGTGGAAGTGCCTGAACTGCGGACACCTGCATGTTGGTGCCGAGGCGCCCGAGGTGTGCCCGGTGTGCAACCACCCGAAGGCGTACTTTGAGGAGCAGGTGGTGAACTACTAGCGCGTGGCGCTGGCTGCTGCGGGGCGCGGGGCGGGGAGATACCTTCCCCTCTCGCTCACGGCTTCGCAGAGTCGCGCGAGGGGAAGGTATCTCCCCGCCCCGCGCCCCGGCGTTGGGTCGTCGCGTGCTCGCTACAGAAAAGCTGATATTAAAGTTTGTGTGCCGCCCCCTATGGGGCGGCACGTTTTGTGTGGGGATGGACAGTTAGTTCAGATTCGTATTTTCCAATCGCTCGATGGCTGTCTTTTGGGTCCTTGGAGGTCTGTTGGGCGTCATTTGGATGCCTGTTACGCCTGACTTTGGGTCTTTGATGTCCGTTATGGGGGGCTAAAATGCGGCAAACGGAGCGTGTCGGCCCTTCTGTGGGGGGTCTGATTTATACATATCTGAACTAACTGTCCAGGCTGCTTCGCTTGGGGCTGTCACGTTTTATTTGAGGTCCCGGTCTCCACAATTTTCGTCAAGCTTTTGGTTAGATTTTGGTCAGCTGGCGTAAGGGTGGAAGGCCAAAAGATTGCTGGCGAAAAAAGCTCAGAGAAAGTGCTGGTAGGGGAGTTGTTGAGCTTTTCGACAGCTTTTGAGCAAAAGAAACTTTGTGGCTATTGCCGGCGATTGCGTTGCCGCGGTCATGGCGGTGCGGGATGCTGGCCGTAAGCGTCGAATGCCCCGATTTTGGAGGCCAACATGGATCTGTTTCTTGAGACTCCGCAGCAACAAGCTGAGCGCATGCTGCGTCAGCAGCAACGACTCATGGAGATGCAAATGCAAGGGGTTGCCAACCAGGCGCCTGTGCAAAACGTCGTGCCCGCTGCTGTACCTGCAGCTGTGCCCGGGTGTGAATCGGCGCCAGAGGCCTATTCCGTACAGCAAGATTCATATGCGCAGGAGCTCGCGTTCGACAAACGCCGCGCGCGCCGCCGCCGTTTGGGCCAGCGCCTGCGCACATTGGCGATGATCGTGCTCATCCCGTTGGGGCTTGCGGCCATCTTTCTGGCGTCGTATGCCCTCACGTGCATCCTTAACGGCGCATCGCCCAACGAGGTGCTTCAACATCTAGCGGCCCTGGGCCAGCGCCTAGGTGACGTCATAACAACCATCCGCGCCGGCTGGGAGAGCTAGCGTTTTTAGCGCCCGCGGCTCTAAGAGAAATTTGTCTGCAAGGCAGTGGGTAATCCGTGTGTATGGCGGGGTAAGATTGATCGCGGTTTTGATTGGTGCTCGATTGGGTTTGTTGGGCGGAGTTTATGTCTGCTATTGATATTGTGCTTGTTGTGATCGTCTTGGTGGCGGTGGGGGTTGCTGTGGCTTGCGCCCTCCAGCTCAAGAGCCTGCGTGCCGAGCTGCGGGAGCGTGGCGACAGTAACGTGGAAACGCTGGCAGCACTCGAGCAGGCCAACAACGCGCTCGATGCCCTGAACGTCGCGCTGGCTGAAACCCGCCGCACGGCCAATGCCATCGCGCAGCAGCAGACGACCGATGCGGCCGTGGAGCAGCAACGTTACCTGGCCATCGCACGCGAGTTCTCGCAAGCTGGTGACCGTATGGATGACCTGCGCCGCGAGACGGCCCAGCAGCTCGGCGCCAACCGCGAGGGCATCGAGCATCGCCTGGACAAGGTGCGCGAGACGGTCGATGCTCAGCTGGGCGCCATCCGCAAAGACAACAACGTGCAGCTCGATCAGATGCGCGCGACGGTGGACGAGAAGCTCTCCCGCACGCTCAACGATCGTCTGTCGGCATCGTTTAAGCAGGTGAGCGACCAGCTCGAGGCCGTGTATAAGGGCCTGGGCGATATGCAATCTATCGCCACCGGCGTGGGCGACCTTAAACGTGTGCTGGGCAACGTGAAGGCGCGTGGTATTTTGGGCGAGGTGCAGCTGGGCGCGATCCTGGCGGACATCCTTACGCCCGACCAGTATCTGGAAAACGTCGCCACCAAGCCCGGCGCCTCGGAGCGCGTTGAGTTTGCCGTCAAGCTGCCGGTAGACGAGGGAGACCCCGTGCTGCTGCCGATCGACTCAAAATTCCCGGGCGATGCGTATGAGCATCTGCTCGATGCCCAGGAGTCGGGCGACGCGGAGGCCGTCGCCGCCGCGCGCAAGACGCTCGACACCATGGTCAAGCGCGAGGCTAAAGACATTTGCGAAAAGTACCTGAGTGTGCCGGCAACGACCAACTTTGGCATCATGTTCGTGCCGTTTGAGGGACTGTACGCCGAGATCGTCAGCCGCCCCGGGCTTATCGAGACCCTGGGCCGCGACTATCACGTCAACGTAGCCGGTCCCAGCACCATGGCCGCCATCCTCAACAGCCTGCAGATGAGCTACCAGACGTTTAAGTTGCAAAAACGCACCGACGACGTGCTGCGCGTGCTTTCCGCCGTCAAGGCCGAGCTGCCGCGCTATCAGGCGGCGCTGCGCCGCGCCCAGCAGCAGATCGAGACCGCGGGCAAAACGGTCGAGGGCATCATCACCACGCGCACCAACGTTATGGAGCGCAAGCTCAAGGATATCGACGCGCTGGAAGATGCCGAGGAGGCCGACGAGGTCTTGGGGCTCACGTCTGCGGGCCTGCTTGCAGGGCAAGAAGACGAGGACTAGCCGCACCTGACGGCGGGGCGTCTGCGCAGGCGCGGGGCGCAGCGCTTCTCGCATCGCACTTGCCTAAAGCGCACTTTAATGTGCAACAATGGTGTTTCGCCCTATCAGATGCGAAAGGAAGCCCATGTCTCAGAGAAGCACCAGTCCGCTCAAACGCTCAACCGTGCGTCGCACGCTGCAGCGTTTTTGGGACGTCACGCGCACACAGCCGCTGATCGTCTTTCTCTCGGTGTTCTCGTCGGCGGGCTACATCTTTTTGCTGACGTTTGCCAATACCTATGTGATGGCCCTCATTGTCGACCGCGTTCAAGCCGGTCCCGTGGCGGGTGACCAGGTGTTTGAGGTCTTCGGCCCCTATATCCTAGCGCTCGTACTCGTTAACCTGGTGGGTCAGATCCTCTCCAAGCTACAGGACTACACCGTCTACAAGCTCGAAATCGCAGGCAACTATCACCTGGCGCGTCTGTGCTTCGACACGCTCTCCAACCAATCCATGACATTTCACACCAGCCGTTTTGGCGGATCGCTCGTTAGCCAGACGAGCCGTTTTATGAGCGGCTATACGGGACTGGTGGACGTGACGGTGTATTCGCTCATTCCCACCATCACCTCGGTCGTCTGCACGGTGACGGCACTCGCCCCGGTGGTGCCCACATTTACCGTGATCCTGGTGGGCATCATGGTCGTCTACATTGCGTTTGTCTGGCTTATGTACAAGCGCATCATGCCGCTTTCGGCCGCGACGTCCGCCGCGCAAAACAAGCCCTCGGGCGTGCTGTCCGACGCGGTCACGAACATCCTGGCCGTCAAGACCTGCGGGCGCGAGGACTTTGAGCACGATCTGTTCGATGCCGCCGACCGCGCCGCGCGCGATGCTGAGACGGTATCGATGCACGCCATGATGCAGCGCAACTTTACGACCTCGGGCCTTATCGTCATCACCATGGCCGTGGTGAGCGTGTTTGTGGCGGGCGGCAACGCGTGGTTTGGCATCTCGGCCGGCGCGCTCGTCATGATCTTTACCTATACGTACAACCTCACCATGCGTCTGAACTACGTGAGCTCCATGATGCAGCGTATCAACCGCGCGCTGGGTGACGCTGCCGAGATGACGCGCGTGCTGGACGAGCCACGTTTGGTGGCAGACGACCCGGACGCCCCTGAGCTCAAAGTGACCGAGGGCGCGATTGATTTTGAGCACCTGAGCTTTGCGTACCGTGACGCTGCGGCGGGTGAGAGCGTGTTCGATGACCTGACGCTTCATGTGGCGGCGGGCCAGCGCGTGGGCCTGGTGGGCAAATCGGGCTCGGGTAAGACGACACTCACCAAGCTGCTGCTGCGCCTGGACGATGTTCAGGGCGGCCGCGTACTCGTGGACGGTCAGGATGTCTCGCGCTGCACGCAGCAGAGCCTGCGCCGCCAGGTTGCCTACGTGCCGCAGGAGGCGCTGCTGTTCCACCGCTCCATTCGCGAGAATATCGCCTACGGCCGCCCCGACGCCACCGACGAGCAAATTCGTGAGGCGGCGCGCCTGGCCAATGCCCTGGAGTTTATCGACCGCCTGCCCCGTGGCTTTGACACCATGGTGGGCGAGCGCGGCGTCAAGCTCTCGGGCGGCCAGCGTCAGCGCGTGGCTATCGCCCGCGCCATCCTAACCGACGCGCCGATTCTGGTGCTCGATGAGGCGACCTCTGCCCTCGACAGCGAGTCCGAGGCTCTGGTGCAGGAGGCGCTCGAAAATCTGATGCGTGGACGTACCTCCATTGTGGTGGCGCACCGCCTGTCCACCGTGGCGGCGCTCGACCGCATCGTGGTGCTGGCCGATGGTGAGATCGTCGAGGACGGCACGCATGCGCAGCTTGTCGAGGCGGGCGGCGAGTATGCAAGCCTGTGGAGCCGCCAGACCGGCGCATTTTTGGAAGCGTAACGACCCTATACGTGGGACAATTGTGCTCATAAGTTTATTGTGCCGTTGAGCCGAGGAGTCGTTATGCCACGCGAGACCAATGCCGCCAAGCGCGAGCGCGCCATCGAGGTGTGTGAGCGCCTCAACCGTCGCTATGGCCCGGTCGAGTGCTTTTTGGACCACGAGAATCCCTTCCGCCTGCTGGTCGCGGTGCTGCTTTCGGCGCAAACGACCGATATGCAGGTCAACAAGGTGACGCCGCGGCTGTTTGCCCAGTGGCCCACGCCCGAGGCCATGGCCGGGGCGAGCGTGGCTGACGTGGCGGACACCATCAAGTCACTCGGCTTCTACAAGAGCAAAGCCAAGCATGCCGTCGAGGCCGCGCAGATGATCGTCGCCGACTATGGCGGCGAGGTGCCGGCCGACATGAAAGAGCTCGTTAAGCTGCCGGGCGTGGGGCGCAAGACGGCGAACATCGTGCTCAACGTGGGGTTTGGCATTGTCGAGGGCATTGCGGTCGATACGCACGTCAACCGCATCGCGCATCGCCTAATGCTGAGTCCCAAGACGCATGCCAAGGAGCCGCTCAAGACCGAGCAGGATCTGCTCAAGATTCTGCCGCACGAGTATTGGGAGTCGGTCAACCATCAGTGGATCACCTTTGGTCGCGAGATCTGCGACGCCCGCAAACCCAAGTGTGACGAGTGCCCGCTGGCAGATTTGTGCCCCAGCGTGCGCGTAGCGGGGTAGGGCGGAACGCATCTTCGTCTGGCGTTTTTTGCGGGGCTAGGTTTGCCCTTGAGCCGGAGTCCTCTCCATGCGCTACCATGACAGACAATGTATTTGACGTACGACCTGCCGAGCTTGCCCCGGCGGGCTTTTGGCGTTGCAATGCCGGAGGAACAGCATGCTCATTCACCGTATAGCCGCGCAGCTCTACACTGCCGAGGCACTGCAGACCGTCGAGGCCGGGCTCGATGCCGGCGAGGACGTGACGCTGGCCGTGTCGCAGTCGGGTCGCACGCTTATGGCGGCAGCCCAGTTTGCGCGTCGCCCGCGCCCCACGGTCTACATTGTGAGTGGCGAGGATGCGGCCGATCGCGCTGCACGCAGTCTGGCCGCCTATGTGGGCCTGGCGCACGTGTGCCGCTTTCCCGAGCGCAAGGACTACCCTTGGCGCGAGCAGGCGCCCGACGACGCCGTGGTGGCCCAGCGCTGCGAGGCGCTCGGGCGCATCGTGCGCGGGGACAACTGCATCATGGTCGCCTCCGCCCGCGCACTGCTGCGTTGCGTGCCGCCGGTCGAGAGCCGCTATTGGGAGTCCACTACTTTTACGGTGGGCGAGGAGATTCCCTTCGACGAGGTGCCGCAGCGCCTGGTTGGCATGGGCTACACCAATGCCGGTGCCGCCGACGCGCCCGGCCTGTTTCGCGTGCACGGCGACACCGTCGAGGTGTTTCCCGCGCAGGAGAAGGCACCCGTGCGCATTGAGTTCTTTGGCGACGAGATCGACCGCATCCGTCGCATGGTGAGTTCCACGGGCCAAACCATCGGCAACGAGGACAGCATTGAGATCTTCCCCTGCCGCGAGCTGGCGCTCACCGACGAGGCCGTCCACAACATGCATGTGGCGCTCTACCGCGCCAGCCAGGACGACAGCAAGCTGGCGGCGCTGCTCGAGATGGTGGACGCGCGCATCGTCACGCCCGAGCTCGACCGCTTTTTGCCGGTGATGTACGGCCAGACCGTGAGCCCGTTGGCGCACGTGAGCGGCAAGGCACTTGTGGTCCTGTCCGAGCCGCGCTCGCTGTTCGACGACTGCCTACGTGCCTACGAGGATATCGAAGCCCGTGCCGGCGAGGCGGGGATTGACCGTCTGGACGGCCTGTACGTGCGTGCCCAGCAGCTCGACTTTGGTGCTCAGCAGCGTCTGAACTACGTGAGCCTGATTCGTGCCGGCGGCGCGGTTACGGCCGAGCTCAAGATTGAGCAGCCGGCCATTGCGGGCTCGGACAATCGATTTATGACGCGCATTCAGGAGGTTGTGGGCAAGCGCTACGCTTGCGTGTTTGCCATTCCCGACCGCGGTGCGCGCGAGTCGATGGAGCTCACCTTTGGCGATGCGGGCATTACCTTTGAGGAGTCGCTGACTGCCGCCCCCGAAAACGCCGGCGTTATCGGCGACCGTGTACGTGTGGCGGCGGCGGATTCTGCCGACCGCGCCGCCCGCCAGGGGGCCCATGCCTCGATTCGCGAGCGCCATGCCGACGCGCTCAACGCCCGCCCGCTCGAGGCGGGCGCGGCCCAGGCTGCCGCCGGTGCCGCTGTGCCCACCATCTCGCGCGGGCGCGTGACCTTTGTGGATGCCGCTCTGCCGCAGGGCGTGGTGGTGCCCGATGCCAATCTAGCCGTGTTCTCGATCGCCGACCTCAACGCCCGCATGGATGCCAACCGTGCCCGCAGCCGCCGCAAGGTCGACATTACGCAGATCACCTTCCCCTTTAAGCCGGGCGACTACGTGGTGCACGCAACGCATGGCATCGCGCTCTTTAGCGAGATTGCGCGCCAGGAAGTGGGCGGCAAGGAGCGCGACTACTTTTTGCTGGAATATGCCGATGGCGACAAGCTCTACGTGCCGCTCGAGCAGGTCGACCGCATCACGCGCTATGTTGGCCCCGACGGCGACAAGCCGCGCCTGACCAGGCTCAACACCGCCGACTGGACGCGTGCCACCAACAAGGCGCGCAAGAACGCCAAAAAGCTGGCGTTTGACCTGGTCGATCTGTATACGCGACGCTCCTCGATTGCCGGTGTCGCCTGCCCGCCCGATACGCCCGAGCAGATCGAGATGGAGGAGAGCTTTCCCTACGACGAGACGCGCGACCAGCTGGAGGCCATCGCCGACATTAAGGCCGACATGGAGGCACCCAAGCCCATGGACCGCCTGCTGTGCGGCGATGTGGGCTTTGGCAAGACCGAGGTCGCCCTGCGCGCGGCGTTTAAATGCGTGGACTCCGGCCGTCAGGTCATGGTGCTCTGCCCCACGACTATTTTGGCCCAGCAGCACTACGAGACGTTCTTTGAGCGCTTTGCCCCGTTTGGCCTTGAGGTCGAGGTGCTCAGCCGCTTCCGTACGCCGGCGCAGCAAAAGCGCGCGCTCAAGGCGTTTGCCGAGGGCACGATCGATGTGCTCATTGGCACGCATCGCCTGCTTTCGGCCGATGTGAACCCCAAGAACCTGGGCCTGGTGATCATCGACGAGGAGCAGCGCTTTGGCGTGCAGCACAAGGAGCAGCTCAAGAACTTGCGCGAGCAGATCGACGTGCTCACGCTTTCGGCAACGCCCATTCCGCGCACCATGCAGATGGCGACGAGCGGCGTGCGCGACATGAGCCTGATCACCACACCGCCGACCGGGCGCCGTCCCGTGATTGTGCACGTGGGGGAGTACGACCCCGACGTGGTGAGCGCGGCGATTCGCCTGGAGGTGGGCCGCGGCGGCCAGGTGTACTACGTGTCCAACCGCGTCAAGACCATTGACGACGCCGTGGCGCGCGTGCACGAGGCCGCGCCCGAGGCGCGCGTGGGCGTGGCGCACGGCAAGATGAGCCCGCGCGAGGTCGAGGACGTGATGATCGAGTTCGCGACCAAAAAGATCGACGTGCTCATTGCCACGACCATCGTGGAGAGCGGTATCGACAACGCGTGCGCCAACACGCTTATCATCGAGGATTCGCAGCGCCTGGGCCTGGCACAGCTCTACCAGCTCAAGGGCCGTGTGGGCCGCTCGGCTACGCAGGCCTACGCATACTTTATGTTCCCGGGCGAGCTGCCGCTTACCGAGGAGGCAACGGCGCGCCTGACCGCACTGTCCGAGTTCCAGGACCTGGGCAGCGGCATGCGCATCGCCATGCGCGACCTGGAGATTCGTGGCGCCGGCTCGCTTATGAGCGCCGAGCAGCACGGCAACCTGTCGAGCGTGGGCTTTGACCTGTTTACGCAGATGCTGGGCCAGGCCGTGGCCGAGGCGCGCGGCGACGACGATGCCGGCGTGGAGGCGGCGAACGTGGGCATTAACCTGCCGGCCGACTACTTCTTGTCCGAAGAGTACCTGCCGGCGGTGGATCAGCGCGTGCTCGTGTACCGTAAGCTCGCGGCGGCCGAGGACCTGGAGAGCATCGACGAGGTGCAGGAAGAGACTGAGGCCGCGCATGGCGAGCTGCCGTTGGCGGGACTCAACCTGTTCAACCGCGCGCGCATTCGTATTCGCGGCGAGCGCTTGGGGCTCGAGAGTGTCACGCTCAGCGGCGGGCGCATTACCTTCCTGGGCGTCGACGTGCCCAAGAAGGTGGCCTTTGAGTTCAAGACTCGCTATGGCGCGGTGAACTTCCCCAAGAGCCGCAAGCTATCGGTGCCCTACAAGGCGGGCGCCGGCGCAGGCAGCGGCCTGGGCCGCGGTCTCGACGCCGACGACGGCACCGGCCCCGTGGCGGCCGCACTCATGCTGCTGCAGCAGCTGGGTGCGAGCGACGACGACTAACAAGTAAGTCGGTGGGACAAAGTTATCAGTAGTTTTTGTCCCAGGTGCGATAGTCGCATCGAGCCTGTCAACGCAAGCGACCCTGGGACAAAAACTACTGATAACTTTGTCCCACCACGTTGCGGGTCGACCCTTCGCCCCATCGAAAGGAAAGCATGTTCGGGTACATTTACAAGAAAGATGCCGCTGCTATCGCGGTTGTCCTGTGCCTTTGTCTGTGCGTGGGCAGCTTTTTCGATTATCAGATCTCGAGCGCGCTGTTTAACATCGCGAGCATGTACGGCCGTTTTATCGAGGCCGCCGGCGAGCTGCCGTTCGAGCTGACGGCGAGCATCGCGGGCGTTATGCTCGTGCGCGCGGTGCGTCCCGACTCCAGGGGGAGCAAATGGCTCGCCGTGCTCGGCATCCTTGTCAACGTCGGTCTGACTGGCTACGAGGTCGTTTCGTCCCTGCGGGTTGGCGGCAAACTTGTCGCAGCACAGTTGGTGCTGACGTTTGTGCTGGTCATCGCCGCCAACCTTATCGTCTACCGCCTCACGCGCGACACCGATCCCAAAGAGCTCACGCGCTGGGCGTTGATGGTGCTTGCCGTGTGGGTCGCCCAGGCCATCATCCTCAACGTGATCGTCAAGCCGCTGTGGTCGCGCCCGCGCATGCGCGTGATCGCGGTGACGCAGGGACTCGATTTTCAGCCGTGGTGGGTGATCGGTAACCCCGACAAGTGGGCCTATATCGCCGCCGGCGTGATCAAGGACGGCTTTAAGTCGTTTGCGAGCGGACACACGGCACACGCGGCGATTGGCCTTATGCTCGCCGGGCTTCCCGCGGCGACCTTTAAGGAAAAGCCGTCGCGCCGCCGCGTGGTCTTTTGGATCGCCGCTGTGGTTGCGGCGCTCGTCGCCTTTGGTCGCATCGTGATCGGCGCGCACTTTTTGAGTGACGTGAGCTGCGGCTTTGCCCTGGTGCTGGCGCTCGAGTGCCTTGCCGCGCGCATTGCTTATCCGGGCGGCGTACAATAGCCCCATCTGAATCATCGGGTTCGTGCCCGGCTAGAGAGGATTATCATGCTCGCGTTCAACAACGACTATTCCCACGGCGCACATCCGGCAGTACTGCAGGCGCTCGTCGACACCAATATGGAGCCGCAGCCCGGCTACGGTACCGATGCACACACCGAGCGTGCCAAGCAGCTTATCCGCAAGGCCTGCCAGGCACCAGATGCCGACGTATTTTTCCTGGTAGGCGGCACGCAGGCCAACGCGACGGTGATCGATATGCTGCTCGCGCCCTACGAGGGCGTTGTTGCCGCCGAGACCGGCCACGTTGCCTGCCACGAGGCTGGTGCCATCGAGTTTGGCGGCCACAAGGTGCTCACCATTCCCGGCTACGAGGGCAAGATGCATGCCGAGGATCTCGAAAACTATATCCAGGTGTTCTACGAAAACGAGAGCTACGAGCACACGGTATTCCCGGGCGCCGTGTATGTGAGCCTGTCGACCGAGTACGGCACGCTGTACTCCAAAGCCGAGCTCGCGGCGATTCATGCGGTGTGCCAGAAGCGCCAGATTCCGCTGTTTGTGGATGGCGCCCGCCTGGCCTATGCGCTGGCAGCCGATGAGTGCGACATTACCCTGCCCGAGCTGGCGCAGCTGTGCGACGTGTTCTACATTGGCGGCACCAAGTGCGGCGCGCTTTGCGGCGAAGCCGTGGTGTTTTGCGGCATGCACGCTCCGGCACATCCCATTCCGCGCATTAAGCAGCACGGAGCGCTGCTTGCCAAGGGCCGCCTGACGGGCGTGCAGTTTGAGGCACTCTTTACCGATGGCCTGTATTTTGAGATTGGTCGCCAGGCAATCGAGACCGCGCAGGCGCTTCGTCGCGTGCTGCACGAGCGCGGCTACCAGTTCTTCTTGGAGACGCCGACCAACCAGCAGTTCGTGATTCTGCCCAACGAGGACATGGCCCGCATTCGCGAGCACGCCTCGATCGAGTACTGGGAAAAGTACGACGAGACCCACACCGTGGTACGTTTTTGCACCAGCTGGGCCACGACGCAGGAGGACATCGACGCGCTGGCGGCTGTCCTGTAGGTTGATGTAATGACGAGGGGCCGCCTTGCGCCTGGGTTTGGCGCGGGGCGGCCTTTGCTTTTGAGAGGGAAGGGTTGTATGGCCGAGATGTCCGAGCCGACGATTCGCCTGGCGACGCCCGAAGACGCGCCGGCGTTGCTTGCCATCTATGAGCCGTATGTGCGCCAGACGGCGATTACCTGCGAATACGAGGTGCCGAGCGTTGAGGAGTTCGCCGGGCGCATCGAGCGTACACTCAAGCGCTATCCGTATCTGGTGATGGAGCTGGACGGGCGTCCGGTGGGTTATGCCTACGTGAGCCCGCTCAACAGCCGCGAGGCATACGACTGGTCGGTCGAGACGTCAATCTACCTGGCGCGCGATGTGCGCCATGGTGGGCTGGGTCGCAAGCTGCACGATGCGCTCAAGCAATGCCTGGTCGCGATGGGCATCACCAACATGTGCGCGCTCATCGCCGTACCGCACGACAAAGACGACGAGTATCTGACGCACAACAGCCAGGACTTCCATGCCCATATGGGGTATCGCCTGGTGGGCGCCTTCGACCGTTGCGCCCAAAAGTTCGGCCGCTGGTACGACATGTGCTGGATGGAGCTGGTCCTAGCCGAGCGCGTCCCCAACCAACCCAAACCAACCTGGTTCCCCGACCTCCTCGCCTAAAACCACCACAATGGGGACAGGCACCTTTGTGGTGGCTTCTCTCGAAAATCGGCCGTTTTTGGCGCGTTAACCTTAAAAACCACCACAAAGGTGCCTGTCCCCATTGTGGTGGTTTTGGTGGTGGCTAGCCGATGGGCTCGGTGTATTTGGCGCGGTCGGTGCGCTGGATACGCTTGGAGATGTGCAGCGGGCGGCCGTCGGTGTCGTAGACGTAGTCGGTGATCAGAATCAGCGCCTGCCCGCGCTCCACATTGAGCAAAAACGCCTCGTTTTGCGAGGCGTAACACACCTCAAAGGTCTTGTGCCCCTGCGCCGGCGCGCGATGGAACTCCTGGCGCAGCGCGGTGTAGAGCGATCCGTTGATATCGCGATCGATGAGCGCCTCAAAACTTGGCGGCAGATAGGTGGTCTCCAGGCACAGCGGCGCATCGTCTAGATAGCGCAGACGGACGAGCTTGACGAGCTTGCTGCCCACGGCGGCATCGAAGAACTTGGCCACATTGCCTGCGGCCTTGGCAAAGCCCGAGTCCACGGTGCGCGTGGTGGGCTTCATGCCCTGGCCCTGGATCTGCGCCGTGTAGCTCGAAAACACCAGGTTGTTCTCGTGGAGCGCCGGCGTGTCAGCCACAAAGGCGCCGCGCCCGCGCTCGGTGCGAACCAGGCCCTCGTCGACGAGCACCTTAAGGGCATGGCGCACGGTGCTGCGCGACAGCCCCGATTCGTCCATGAGCTCCATCTCGGACGGCAGCTTGTCTCCGCAGGCGTAGATGCCGGCGGCGATGCGGTCGCGCAGCATGCCCGCCAAGCGCTCGTATTGGGCCAGTTTCTTTTTAGATGAAGCGCTCATGTGATTAACCTGTATCTAACCTGTATGCTTGCCTAATCAAGCATGTATCCAATTCAACAACAAAACCGCTGGTAACGAGTATTTATATACCGTATCAGCAAAATATCTAAGACAAATATAGCATACAACTAGTCGACATCGCTAAAACATGTATGTAACTTGTATGCCATCAAGAGCATCAAATGAGAAGAAAGGCTGATGCACGATGACTACTCAGGAACAGGTTAAGGATGTCGTCTCCCAGGTTTTGGCTGACAAGGCAGACAAGGGCGGCATCAAGCGCGTTGTGTGGATTGGCGCCGGCGGATCCAACGGCGGCAACTATCCTGCCCAGTACTTTATGGAGCACGAGGCTACGCAGGTCGTGAGCTCCAGCTACACCAGCAACGAGTTCGTGCACGCCACCCCGGCCTACGTCAACGAGAACACCCTGGCCGTCGTCGTTTCCATGCGCGGCACCAAGGAGACCATTGTCGCCGCTCAGGTCGCTAAGGACCACGGCGCCAGCACCATCGCCATCTATGTTGACGAGTCCGCCCTCACCGAGGTCTGTGACTACAAGATCCAGTACGACAGCCTGGCCGTCGACGAGTCCTGCATGGGCCGCACCAACTCCGCCGTTGTGACCATGATCGCTATGGAGCTTACGCAGCAGACCGAGGGCTATGCCGAGTACGAGACCGCTATGGCAGCCTTCGACCTGGTCGATCCTATCTATCGCAAGGCCGTTGAGTACACCCGTCCGCTCGCTGCCAAGTGGGCCGAGCAGAACGCTGACAAGCCCTGCATCAACGTCATGGCTCAGGGTCCGCTCTTTGGTGCCGCCTATGTCTTTAGCATCTGCAACGTGCAGGAGATGCTGCAGATCGACTCCTGCACCATCAACACCTGCGACTTCTTCCACGGCCCCTTCGAGATCCTGGACAAGCGCACCTCGCTGTTCCAGCTCATCAGCGTCGGCCGCAGCCGCTGCAATGACGAGCGCGGCATCCGCTTTGTCAACCAGTACGGTGGCGAGCGCGTCTATCAGCTCGATGCCAAGGAGCTCGGCCTCAACGACATCAAAGACAGCGTGAGCGAGTACTTCAACCACCTGATCTTTGCGCCGATCCTCAACAACGTGTACATGCGTGCACTCTCTGCCGTTACCCACAAGGACTACATGACGCGCCGCTACATGTGGAAGCTGGACTACTAGGAGTTACGCGGTTTTACCAAACCGCGTAACGGCTCGACGCTGCGCTGTCCGTCCTCTACCTGCGGCGGGCCACTCATTGGGGACGTACTTAAACGACTGCCCCAAGGTGAGAGTGGATAAGCTCCCGTTTTTGGCCTGTTTGGGGGCTCAAAGTGGGAGATTATTCACTCTCGTCATTTTGCGGCAGTTGGGTGACTATTCATCGGGGACGTTTTTGTTTGACTAGTCGTTTAAGAATGTCCCCAATGACTACACTCCTTTTGTCTAGAGATTTCCCGTTTGCCGATTTGTGTCTTGATAAATGTATATAACGACTATAACGTAGCATGAAACATACTGGAAACAAAGCCAAGGAGGCTACGTTGAAAAGAAGCAATCTGGGCTATGTGCTGGTGCTGATCGCCGCGCTTATGTGGGGCAGCATCGGAATCTTTGTAAACGGCATCTCGGCCATGGGCGTTTCGTCCCAGAGCATGGCTGCCTTTCGCTTGTTGGTCGGAGCGCTTATCTTGGCGCCGGTCCTGATGTTTATGGGCTGCCGTCCGGGTGAGGGGTCTACCGTGGCTCAGGGTCCGCTGGCCCTGTTCAAGGCAAGCCCTAAAGAGCTTGTTCCCTGCGCGCTTGTCGGTATCGTCGGTTTGGCCGCCGCCAACACCTGCTATTACGAGTGCATGGGCGAGGTGGGCATGTCCACGGCCTCGGTGCTGCTCTACACCTCGCCGGTGTTTGGCGTCGTGCTCGGCCGCGTGCTTTATCGTGAGGACGTGACCCCTAACAAGCTTGTTGCCATCGCTTTTAACATAGGTGGCTGTGTACTTGCAGTGACCAATGGCGACCTTTCCGGTTTCCATTTTTCGGTTTGGGGCGTCACGTCGGGCGTGATTGCGGGCCTTTGTGGTGCGTCGCTCGCGGTGTTTAGCCGAATAGCAACCAAGACGGTCCACCCGCTGGCCGTTACGTTTTGGGGCTTTGTTTTTGGCGGTGCGGTTATGGCAGCTATCGCGGCTCCGTGGCCGGATGTCGCCGAGGCAATGTCGCCACAGCTGCTGCTGCTGTTCCTTGGCTTTGGACTCATCCCCACAGCCGTGGCTTACATCTTATATATGCAGGGTCTATCCATGGGGCTCGAGACGTCGAAAGTTCCCGTCGTAATGTCATTCGAGACAGTCGTCACCGTACTGCTGGGCATTGGTATCTACGCGGAGCCCGCCGGCACGATCAAAGTATTGGGCATTGTCTTGGTGCTCGTGTCCATCGTGATCATGAATACGGATTTTACCATGCTGCGCAACACTACCTTTGTCGGCCATGTTATTGAGAGCATGACCTTTAAGCCAAACGCGTGGTGGACGGAGAAATCGCAGGACATGGATCTCTTCAAGGAGCGCACGGGCATCGCGCTGGAACCCACCGTGCAGGAAAGCCCTTGGTATTTCGTGCGATAGAGGCAGTGTAAGCCCTTGGGGAACGTAACTGAGCGGGACTGTCCAACGAGCCACGGCGCTTTCGTTTCCAGTCAGTTAAACCCGCGAACGGTCGATATTTGGCCGTGAGTGGTTCTTATAATAATTATCAATATTCGCAACGTATAAGACGTTATAATGACCATAACGAAAAGGAGGAGGCAAGATGAATCAGATCATTCTCGCATCTCATGGCGGCCTGGCCGCAGGCGCCAAAGACACGCTCGAGATGGTTCTCGGCGACGTGTCGAACGTCCACGTCGTGTCGCTTGCTCGTGACGACAAGGAGCCCATCACCAATAAGGTGGACGCTCTGATCGCCACGTTCAACGCGGACGACACCGTCTATGTGCTGACCGATATGCTCGGCAGCTCGGTCAACAACAGCATGGTCGAGCTTTCCCGCAACGGTGCAGCATTCACGGTGATCAGCGGTTTCAACATTCCGCTGGCACTGACGCTCGCTATGAGCCCCGTCCCCGTCACGGGCGCCGAGCTCGCGGCCCTCATCAACGAGGCCCGCACCGGTCTGACCAACCCCAACGCGCCGATCGAGGCTGCCGTGGCCCCCACTAAGAAGGCCAAGGCGCCCCGTCACGGCTCCGGTCCCGCCAAGATCGTCCTCGCACGTCTTGACTACCGTCTGCTGCACGGCCAGGTCGTCTTTACCTGGACCACCAAGGTTCAGGCCGAGCGCATCATCGTCGTCGACAACGCTGCCGCCAACGATGACATCAAGAAGGGTGCTCTAAAGTTGGCCAAGCCCCAGGGCGTGCGCCTGAACGTCTTCACCGTCGAGCGTGCCCTCGCCAAGATGGACAAGCTCAACACCCTCGGCGAGCGCGTCATGTTCGTCTTTGGCAACACGGCCGAGATGCTGCAGTTCTGCCAGGGTTACAAACTCGACGCCATCAACCTGGGCGCCACCGCCAACCACGACGGTGCCGATCAGGTCGGCGGCAAGGACAGCTCCGTCTTCTTCGACGCCACCCAGAAGGCCGACGTCAACCAGCTGCTCGACATGGGCATCAAGCTCTACGTCCAGCAGACCCCCACGTATCAGAGCGTCGACATCGACGCCAAGCTGTAATCAACCAGGCTTTTGCCTGACTGAAAGGAGAAGGGTATGAATACGTTCATCAGTGCGGTGCTCGTCGGCCTCGTCGGCGTGTTCTGCATGTGGGACTCCCGCCTGCTCGGTCGTCTTAACTTCGAGCAGCCCCTCGTTGGCGCCACGCTCGTCGGTCTGCTGCTGGGCGATGTGCCCACCGGCCTTGCCGTCGGTGCCGCCGTCGAGCTCGTGTCCATGGGCCTGGTGCAGGTCGGCGCCGCCGTTCCGCCCGATATGGTCCTGGGCGGCATCGTGGCAGCTGCCTTCGCGTGCCTGACCGATGCTTCCGCCGAGACCGCCATGACGATCGCCATCCCGGTCGCCGTCCTGGGTCAGCTCCTCGGCATCGTGTTCCGTTCCATCATCGCCGCCCTCACCCATGTGGCCGATAGCGCGATCGATAACGGCAAGTTCAAGACCGCCTACCGCATGCACATCTGCGCCGGCTCCGGTCTGTACGCCATCATGTACTTCCTGCCGATCTTCCTGGCCGTCTTTGTCGGTACCGACCTGGTCCAGGCCATCGTCAACATGGTTCCCGAGTGGCTGTCCACTGGTCTGAACGTCTCGACCAAGATCATGACCGCCTACGGTCTGGCCCTGCTGCTCACCATGATGATCAAGAAGGGTATGACCCCGTTCCTGTTCATCGGTTTCCTGCTCGCCGCTTACCTCAACCTGTCCGTCATCGCGGTCGCTCTGATCGGTGTGTGCCTGGCTGTCGTCTTCATGGGCTTCAAGTTCAACGGTTCCCATGCAGCCGCCGGTGTCGATTCCGACTACGATCCGCTCGAAGACGACGAAGACTAAGGAGGAACACACTATGGCAACCACAACCAAGGACGTGTCCCTGAACAAGAAGGTCAGCCAGTTCTTCTGGCGCTCCTGGGCCATCCAGGCCTCTTGGAACTACGAGCGTCAGATGAACATGGGCTTCCTCTACGGCATGGTTCCCACGCTCGATCGCCTCTACCCCGACGAGTCTGACCCCAAGCAGCTCGCTGCTAAGAAAGAGGCCTACCATCGTCACATGGCGTTCTACAACTGCACCCCGCAGACGAGCGCTTTCGTCCTGGGCCTCGCCGCCTCCATGGAGGAGGAGTACGCCAAGGATCCCGAGAACTTCGACCCCGATTCGATCAACGCGGTCAAGACCTCCCTCATGGGCCCGCTTTCCGGTATCGGTGACTCCTTCTTCCAGGGCACCATCCGCGTCATCGCCTTTGGTCTGGGCGTCCAGCTGGCTCAGCAGGGCTCCATCATGGGCCCGATCCTGGCCATGCTCATCTCCATCGTGCCCTCCGTGCTGATCACTTGGTTCGCCGCCAAGATGGGCTACCAGGGTGGCCACGAGTACCTGGGCAAGCTCCAGGGCGGCGACCTCATGGAGAAGCTCATGTATGTCTGCGGCATCGTGGGTCTTATGTCCGTGGGCGGCATGATCGCTACGCTGATCGGCGCCACCACCCCGCTGCAGTTCGCTGAGGGTACCGTCGTTATCCAGGACATCCTGGACGGCATGATGCCCCAGATGATCTCCCTTGGCCTCACCGGCCTTATGTACTGGCTCATCAAGAAGAACGTCAACACCGGTTGGCTTCTCGTGATCGCCATCGTGGGCGGCATCGCCCTCTCCGCGGTCGGCATCCTGGCCTAGTCGCGACCCAGCGTCTAACCGCTTTCCCCCGGGGGCCTGCCTGGCATCCCATACCCCAGGCAGGCTTCCATCCCTAAATGTGTCAAAGGGACAGTCCCTTTGTCGCATCCTCAACGGGCCGGCGACTCGGTCCTAGCCACGGTAACCCTGCGAGCGTCCGGCAATGTGACGCCGCAAAAATTCGAAAGGAATGTGTCAGATGTACGAGATCGACCTTAACCTCCCTAAGCAGATCGTCGCTGACGTCCTGTCCAACCACGAGATCCACAGCGTCGCCTTCGTCGGCTGCGGTGCTTCTATGTCCGATCTTTACCCCGCCAAGTACTTCCTGGCCAACAACACGGACAAGCTGAACGTTCAGATCTTCACCGCTAACGAGTTCAACTACGACACGCCTTCCTGGGTCAACGAGCACACCTTCGTGATCACCTGCTCCCTCGGTGGCTCCACGCCCGAGACCGTCGAGGCCAACAAGACCGCCAAGAAGCACAACTGCCCGGTCGTCTCCCTCACCAACAAGGCTGGCTCCGCTCTGACCGTCGACGCCGACCACGTCATCGTTCACGGCTTCCACGCCAACTATGCTGCCAAGTGCGAGAAGCCCGGCTACGCCATTGCTCTTGCTCTCGAGATCCTTCAGCAGACCGAGGGCTATGACCACTACGAGGACATGATCACCGGCCTCACCAACGTCTTCGAGCTCTGCGAGAACGCCGCTCAGTCCGCCAAGGGCCTCGCCAAGCAGTTCGCCCAGGACTTCAAGGACGACGAGATGATCTACTTCATGGCCTCCGGTGCCTCCGAGAAGATGGCTTATTCTCACGCCGCCTTCCTGTTCACCGAGATGCAGTGGATCGACGCCGCCGCCTACAACACCGGCGAGTACTTCCACGGCCCGTTCGAGGTTTCCACCGAGGGTAAGCCCTACGTCTTCTTCATGTCCGACGGTGCCACCCGTCCGATGGACGCTCGCGCCCTCACCTTCCTGCAGCGCATGGGCGCCAAGGTCGCTCTGATCGACTCCAAGGACTACGGTCTGGCCGACGCCGTGCCGGCAAGCGTCGTCACCTACTTCAACCCGCTGCTGCACCTCGCCGTTATGCGCGAGTACGGCAACCAGATCGCCGAGGCCCGTCAGCACCCGCTGACCATGCGTCGCTACATGTGGAAGCTTTCCTACTAATCACAAGTAAGTAGACCTTACGGGTTGATTGAGAGGGGATGGGGTTTTGCCCCGTCCCCTTTTTTGCTCTGGGGAGGGCGTGTGCGCACGCGCCGCAAAACCCCAGATAAAACCTACCAAAATAAACCTGTCCCTTTTTGGCAAGTGGGAGGAGATGCGTATGATCAAGGCAGTGCTGTTTGATATGGACGGCGTGCTGGTCGATACCGAGTGGTTCTACAACCGTCGCCGCGTGGCGTTTATGGAAGAGAAGGGGTTCCACTTTGACGAGATCCCCGATCTTTCGGGGTCTAACGAGCCCGCCATTTGGAAGTCGCTGGTGCCCGACGATGCTGAGCTGCGCGAGCGCCTGCGCGTGGAGTACAAGCAGGTCTACAGCCCGGTCCATCCCGTTCCGTATGCCGAGCTGCTCAACGAGCAGACGGAGCCGGTGATGCGTGAGCTGAACGAGCGCGGCGTGAAGTGTGCCATCGCGAGCTCGTCCTACCGTGAGCTCATCGACGAGCTGGTGGAGATTGCCGGCATCGCCGACGTGCTGGACTACACCATCAGCGGCCATGAGTGCAGTGCGTTTAAGCCCGACCCCGAGATCTATTTGCGCGCCATGGAGGCGTTGGGTGTTGAGCCGGCCGAGTGCCTGGTTATCGAGGACTCGCCTATGGGCATTGAGGCCGGCAAGCGCTCCGGCGCCCGCGTCCTGGCGCTGCGTCCGCACGAGGGCGTCAACCTGGATCAGTCCGCCGCCGACACCATCATCGACAACCTGGCCGACATTTTGGCCGCTTTGTAGCGTCGATCCACCACGAGTAGTACAGATTCGCACGTCTTTTGCGGCGGATTGGCTTAATTTGGCTTGGATTTTGATCCGTTTGACTTCGACTCAGGCTAAGTGAGTAGACTTTTTGGCACATGCCGAGCACAAAGCGTATCTGCTTTAGTAAAACCGCAGGTCACAGAGGTGGCAGTTTTTGGTGTGCTCGGCAGATCGTAAAAAGTCTACTCACTTAGAATTTGGCTCTTTGGTTGGGGAGCTGCAGGCTCGTTTTGGTTGTCGAGAGAGGGTGAATTGAAGCGCCCACTCGCGCTCCATGCTACAATCGCCGGCATGCCCCACAATTACATCTGCCTTCGAAAGGAGCCTACGTGGCGAACGCCATCGATCAGCTCACGGACCGCGTGCTCGTGCTCGGCCGCCTCACCATCGTCCGCCGCGCCATTACTGCCGTGGCGGTCACGATTTCCGCCATTCTTCAGACATTTCTGATCCAGGCGTTCATTCAGCCCGCCGACCTGCTACCGAGCGGTCTCACCGGCGTCGCCGTCTTACTCGATCGCGTCACCTCGCTCGGCGGCGTTCATATCGATATCTCGCTCGGCATGCTCGCGCTCAACATCCCCGTGGCGCTTCTGTGCTGGAGCGGCATCAGCAAGCGCTTCGTCATCTTCTCGATGATGCAGGTCGTGCTCTCGTCGTTGTTCCTCAATATCTTTCACTTCGCCCCGTTTTTGGGCGACAAGATCATGCTCATCATTTTTGGCGGCGTGGTCTCGGGCCTGGGCGCTGCCATCGCGCTTAAGTCCGGCGCATCCACCGGCGGTACCGACTTTATCGCTCTGTGGGTCTCCAACCACACGGGCAAGACCATCTGGGGCGTCATCTTTGGTTTTAACTGCTTTATCCTGGCGATCTTTGGCTTTATGTTTGGCTGGGACAACGCGGCGTACTCCATTGTGTTTCAATTTATTTCGACCAAGACCATCGACAGCTTCTATCGCCGCTACGACCGCGTGACGCTGCAGATCACGACGCGCGAGGCAGATGAGGTCATGACCGCCTATGTCAATCACTTTCAGCACGGCATTAGCTGCGCCGAGGTCATTGGCGGATACAGCCGCGAAAAGATGTACCTGCTGCACACCGTTGTCTCGACCTACGAGAGCCAGGATATCGTCAAGCTGGTGTGCGACATCGACCCCGGCGCCGTGATTAATGTGTTCCACACGCTTAACTTTGTGGGCGGCTGGTGGGGCGGTCATGTCGACGAGCCCATGCCTACGGCCGTGCCCGATCCCGACAAGCCCGCGCGCATGGCCAGCAGGCAGGCCCGTCTGCACGATCAGGAAAGCTTGCAGCAGGACGACGGCAAGTAAAGATTTGCTGTATGCGGTGTATCGTTTTATCAAGCTGAGGTAACATATAAAAAGACGTTATATACGTATTAGTTATTTCGATATTTTGATAAGAGTGATCAGATATGCCAGCGCCCAAAAATGCACCGCTTTACCAGCAGATTTACGACGAGATCAAGGAAGCGATCGAGAAAGGTGTTTATGCACCTAAGGAGCGCATCCCGTCCGAGCTTGAGCTTGCCGAGCAGTACGAGGTGAGCCGCATTACGGTGCGCCGCGCCGTCGAGGAGCTGTGCTCCGATGGCTACCTGGTTAAGCAACAGGGTCGCGGCACCTTTGTTTCCACGCCGCACATCAACCGCCAGTTCCATGCCTCGACGCTGCAGACGTTTTCCGCGCTATGTGCCGACAACGGCATGAAGGCCGGCGCGCACGTGGTCGATCGCCAGATTGTGCCGGCGCGTCAAAACGAGATGGAGTTCTTTGGCCTGCAGAAGGACGCGCTGCTGCTGCATATCAAGCGCGTGCGTACGGCCGATGGCGAGCCCATATTTGAGGAGAACATCTTTGTGCCGTTTGACGCCTACCGTGAGCTGTTGACGGCCGATCTTGAGGACAAGTCAATTTTTGCCGAGGTCGAGCGTGTTGGTGGAACGCCGATTGTCTCGGTTGGTTACCGTACGGTCGAGGCCGTTCGAGCTAACGTCGAGCAGGCGGCCGAGCTGGGCATTGCTCCGCACGATCCGCTGCTCAACCTGCGTGCCGGCTTTACCGGTCCCAACGGCGAGCCGGTCCTGATGGGTAAGCAGTACTACGTGGGATCGCGCTACGTTATGGTCATGTAGGGTTGGTTCCGCCGTTCTGACGAACGGCGGATCTGTCGACGCTGCATCTTTGGTTGCGCGGTTTTACCAAACCGCGCAACGGCTCGACGCTGCAAGCCCGCCAGAGCGGCAATCTGCCTTTCAACTTCGGCGGCATGACCAGAAGGTCAATGCCGCCTTGTTTCAAGGCACCTTGCTCGCTCTGGCGGGCTTTCGCTGTCGTTGCCAAAACATCGACGTCCCCAATGACTACCCGCAGAATGAGCGTGGTCGGCAGCCGTGCGGCACCGGTCCGCGTGGCGGCGTATAATCGGCGGCAGATGACTTGGACGTTAGGAAACCATGACCGATAGCATGCAGCAGATGGCGCTTGACACGCTCGGCGCCTATTTTGGCTACACCTCGTTTCGCCCGGGGCAGGACCGCATGGTGGATGCGATTCTTGCAGGCCGCGATGCGCTGGGTGTTATGCCCACGGGCGCCGGCAAGTCCATTTGCTACCAGGTGCCCGCGCTCATGCTGCCCGGCATCACCTTTGTGGTGAGTCCGCTGCTGTCGCTTATGGAGGACCAGACCCGCGCGCTGCTCGCGGCGGGTGCGCGCCCCAGCTATCTCAACTCCAGCCTTACCCCGGCCCAGCAAAACACCGTGCTCAAGCGGGCGCGCGAGGGTCGCTACCAGCTTATGTACGTAGCACCCGAGCGCCTGCTCGAGCCACGGTTTTTGGCCTTTGCGCAGGAGGCCGCGGCGGACGGCGGCATCGGCGTGCCGCTCGTGGCCATTGACGAGGCCCACTGCGTGAGTCAATGGGGCCAGGATTTCCGCCCCGCCTACCTGCAGATTCGCGAGTTCATCGATTCCCTGCCGCAGCGCCCCATCGTGGCGGCCTTTACCGCTACGGCGACCGAGCGCGTGCGCGCGGACATTCAGCAGATGCTCGGCCTGCAAAACCCCGCGTGCGCGGTGACGGGCTTCGATCGCAAGAACCTCTACTTTGGCTGCGAGGAGATGGGCGACAAAGCCAAGGCCGTGTGGGTGCGCGACTATGTGATCGCGCATTCGAGCGAGAGCGGTATCGTGTATTGCTCGACCCGCAAGACCGTCGATGCGCTCGCCGGCGAGCTTGCCGAGGCGCTGGGCCCCAGCGGCATTCGCGTTGGTCGCTACCATGCCGGCATGGGCAACGACGCCCGTCGCCAAAGCCAGCGCGCCTTTATCGACGACGATATTCAGGTGATGGTCGCCACCAACGCCTTTGGCATGGGCATTGACAAGCCCAACGTGCGCTACGTCATCCATAACAACGTGCCCGAGAGCATCGAGGCCTACTATCAGGAGGCGGGTCGTGCCGGCCGCGATGGCGATCCGGCCAGCTGCTACTTGCTGTGGAACGGCAACGATTTTCGCATGCGCCGCTTTTTGATCGACCGCGGCGATGCGGCCGACGAGGCGCTCGACGATGAGCAGCGCGCGTGGGCGCTCCAGAATCGATATCGCCTGCTCAGTCAGATGGAAGGCTACTGCAATACCACCGGCTGCCTGCGCGAATACATGCTGCGTTACTTTGGCGACGAGGCTGCGGCCGAGCATGCGGCCGTAGGCGGCACCGCCTCGGATGACGCCGAGGGCTGCGGCAACTGCAGCAACTGCCTTACGCAGTTCGAGGTCGAGGACGTCACCGATATGGCCCGCGCCACCGTGCGCTATGTGGCCACGCGGCCCATGCGCTTTGGCAAGTCGCTCATCGCCGATGTGCTTCACGGCGGCAACACCGAGCGCGTGCGCCAGATGTATCTGGACGAGGATCGCGGTTATGGCGAGCTGTCGAGAGAATCGGTCGGGCGCATCAAGGACATCATCGGCCAGTTGTGCGGCCGCGGTTATTTGGCCGCCTCGCAGGGGCAGTACCCGGTTGTGGGGCTGGGTCCGCGTGCCGGCGAGGTCGAAGAGGAGGCGTTTGCCTTTACCGTTAAGCGCCGTGCGTCCAAGCGCAAGGCCTCGGCCCGCGCTCGACGTGCGGTGGATCTGCTGCGCGAGGAGGCCGAGCTGGATCAGCGCCCGCGCGTGGGCGACGATGCCGAGCTATTCGAGCGCCTGCGTGCCCTGCGCAAGGAAATCTCGACCGAGCTGGAGATGGCGCCGTACATGGTCTTTTCCGACAAGGCCCTGCGCGGTCTGTGTCGCCTGCGTCCGCAGACGCGCGACGAGCTTATCCAGGTCAACGGCATCGGCGAGAAAAAGGCAGACGCCTTTGGCGAGCAGTTTATGGCGGCGATTGAAGAGTTTGAGTCCGAGCATGCGCGAGATGGAGCGTAACGATGGCAACTGACGATAAAACCGAGCGTCCCGACGTGTCCGCCGTGCCGCTGTACCAGCAGGTCATGGACGACCTAAAGGGCGAGATCGCGCGCGGCGTGTACGCGCCCGGCTCGCGCATTCCTTCCGAGATGGAGCTTGCGAAGTCCTACGGCGTGGGACGCATTACCGTGCGCCGCGCCATTGAGGAGCTGTCGCGTGCGGGGTATCTCAACCGCCAACAGGGGAGGGGCACCTTTGTGTGCGCCCCCAAGCTCAAACGCAAGATTCGCCAGAAAGGCGATGTCCAGAGCTTTACCGAGGGCTGCGCCGCCAACGACATGGTGGCCGGAGCACGCTTGGTGTCGCGCACGGTGGTCGCGGCGACGCGCGAGGACGCGGCTTTTTTTGGCGTGGAGCCCGGCTGCGAGCTTATCGTGGTCGAGCGCGTGCGCACGGCAGATGGCGTGCCCGTCATGCTCGAGAACAACGCCTTTGTGCTGGCCGATCATCCCTACCTGCAGACGTTGGCCGATAAGGACCTCGCCGATAACTCGATCTTTGCGTTCGTTGCCGAGCATTCGGGCCGCGCACCGCTCAAGTCCGACCCCTGCACCGTGGAGATTGCGCTTGCCGATGCTCAGGCGGCCCCGCTGCTGGAGGTGCCGGTCGGCGAGCCGCTCTTCTATATGGAGGCGTACTTTACCGATGCGGACGGGCGGCCCCTGCTGCTCGGGCGCCAAAAGATCGTGGGCTCGCGCTACTTGTTTGACATCTAACGCCCATAGACAGAACAATATAGAACAAATTTGCTGAAACGACTTCACCTGTGACAGTTCGCATATTATAAATAGGACAACATAGAACGATCGCAGGTACGAGCTGTCGTCGTTCAAAGCCGCCACACAAGGAGGAGCGTCACGGTGAACGCACACGATCTGATTCAGGAAATTATCGAGCGCAAGGGTAAGATCGAGAACGTCTTTTGGATCGCCTGTGGCGGTTCGATGATCGACCTGATGCCGGCCAACGAGCTGCTCAAGCGCGAGGCCACCACGTTTGCCTCGACGGTCTACACCGCGCGCGAGTTTTGCTTGATGGCCCCCAAGAGCCTGGGGCCGAAGTCGCTCGTCGTCGCCTGCAGCCACAGCGGCAACACGCAGGAGGTCGTCGACGGTTGCGAGATGGCGCTGGCTGCCGGTGCCGAGGTCGTGGCTATGACCGACTATGCGGGCTCCAAGATCGACAACGGCAAGTGGACCACCTGGGTCTATCCGTGGGGCAAGGGCGAGTCGCAGGCCGAGGTCCCGCAGGGCATCGGCGTTCTGATGGCTGCCGAGCTGCTCGACCAGCAGGAAGGCTACGAGGCGCTCGCCGACATGTATGCCGGCCTTAAGCAGATGGACGCGCTGCTGCCCGCCGCCCGCGAGAAGGTCAACGCCGAGCTGGGCGACCGCTTTGCCGAGCTCTGCCAGCAGCACAAGTTCTTCTACATCGTGGGCTCCGGCCCCAACTTTAGCCAGACCTACGCTATGGCCATCTGCTCGCTCATGGAGATGCAGTGGCAGCACTGCTGCTACATCCACTCCGGCGAGTACTTCCACGGCCCCTTCGAGGCCACCGAGCCCGGCGTGTTCTACTTTGTGCAGCTCGGATCGGGCGAGTGCCGTCCCATGGAGGAGCGCGCGCTCGCATTCCTCAACACGCATACCGATACGGTCATGGTGCTCGATGCGCTCGAGTACGGCGTGGGCGAGGTGCCGGCCAGCGTGCGTTCGTTCCTGGAGCCGATTTTCTTCTACGCGATGAGCTGCGAGCTGCGCGCCGCCCGCGGCAAGGTGTTCGACCACAGCCCCGAGGTTCGTCGCTATATGGGTGTCGAGCAGTACTAGGTACCGGGAAAAGTATTCACCTTCGATTCGCAAGCGAACAGCGTGCGTAAAAAGCGGGCCGCGTCGGTGGGTTTCCGGCGCGGCCCGCTCTGCATTGCGTCCATGCGTGGGGGGTATCGCGTCAACCGACGACCTACTTGGCGTCGTAGGCCTCGGCATCCCACCAGTCGAGCTGGGCAATGTTGTCACGGATGTGCTGGCAGCTCTTGTGGAAGCCTTCGAGCTCGTGCTCGGAAAGGTCGAGCGTGTAGACCTCCTCGACGCCCTCGGCACCGATCACGCACGGCAGGGAGGTAAAGATGCCTTCCTCGCCATACTGGCCGGTCATAAGCGTAGAGGCCGAAAGCACGGCGTGCTCGTTGTGCAGAACGGCGGCGCAGACGCGCGCGGCGGAGTTGGCGACGGCGTACTCGGTGCACTGCTTGCCGGCGTAGGTCACATAGCCGCCCTTGCGCGCGAGCTCCTCGACCTCCATGTGGTCGAAGGCGTACTTGTCGGGGTTCTCGGCCTGAAGCTCGTTGAGGCTCTTGCCGGCGATGGTCGCGGCTTTAAAGGCGGCAAGCTGGCTAAAGCCGTGCTCGCCGATCATGTAGGCGTCGATGGACTTGGGGCTCACGCCGATCTTCTTGGAGATCTCGGTGCGCAGGCGGGCGGAGTCCAGACCGCAGCCCGAGCCGATGATCTTCTTGGGATCGTAGCCGGTCAGGTGCCACAGCTCGGTGCACACGACGTCGCAGGGGTTGGAGATGGAGACGAAGATGCCGTCAAAGCCGGCGTCGACGATGCGCTTGGCAAAGGTGCGCGCGGCGTCGGTGGTAAAGAACAGCTCGCCGTCGCGGCTGCCAGCGGCCAGCGCGACCTTGCCGGCGGCATTGACGATGACGTCGCAGCAGGCCAGCTCCTCGTAGTGGTCGTAGCAGTTGACGATCTTGGTGTTGTACGGGACAAACGAAAGGGAGTCGCGCAGGTCCTGGACCTCGGACGTCACCTTGGCCTCGTTGATATCGCACAGGTACAGCTCGTCGGCAATGCCCTGCATAAGCAGGCTGTTGGCGACATGTGCTCCTACGTGGCCCTGGCCGACCACACCGATCTTACGCGTCTGGTACATATACGTATCCTTCCGGCCGAGTTTTTCGCGTCGAACCATTGTAGCGTCCTGTTGCCACTTTGCTAGACTAAAGTGCAGTAGATTTTTGGGACATGCCTTAATTTCTACTTTTGCAGCGTTGGAGGGTAGATTTTTGGGACCTACCCGAAAATCAACCGCTGGGCGATGTGCTCGCGCGGATGGGGTCGCTCGTTGTACCATAGCTGCAACTGACTCGTTAGGAGCTTCCATGCCCATTCGCATTCCCGACGCCCTCCCTGCCGCCGCGCAGCTCGAGAGTGAGAACATCTTTGTCATGACCGAGTACCGCGCGCTGCACCAGGACATCCGTCCGCTGCGCGTGCTCATCCTCAACCTCATGCCCACCAAAATCGCCACCGAGACGCAGATCATGCGCAAGCTCTCCAACACGCCGCTGCAGGTGGAGGTGGACCTGCTGCGCACCAAGACGCACGAGGCCACGCACGTGAGCGCCGGCCACCTGGAGACGTTCTACCGCACGTTCGACGACATCCGCGATATCCACTACGACGGCCTGATCATCACGGGCGCGCCGGTGGAGCAGATGCCGTTCGAGGAGGTCGACTACTGGCCCGAACTCTGTCAGATTATGGATTGGTCCACCACGCACGTGCACTCTACGCTGCACATTTGCTGGGGCGCGCAGGCGGGGCTCTACCATCATTACGGTATTCAGAAGTGCGACCTGCCGGCAAAGGCGAGCGGCGTCTTTGAGCATTATCTGGTGAAGCCGCAGAGTCCGCTGGTCCGCGGCTTTGACGACCGTTTCTATGCCGTGCATTCGCGCAATACCGATGTGCGCCGCGAGGACGTGGAAGCCGAGCCGCAGCTCGAGGTCGTTGCCGTGTCCGACGAGGTGGGCCTGTACATCGTCAAGTCGACTGACAGCCGCCGCTTCTTTGTCTTTGGTCACCCCGAGTACGATACCGACACGCTGCGTCTGGAGTACGAGCGCGACGTGAAGCGCGGGCTTGATCCCGAGGTGCCGGCACATTACTTCCCGGGCGACGACCCCACCGCCGAGCCGCGCAACGTCTGGCGCAGCCAGGCTCAGCTGTTTTACACCAACTGGCTCAACTACTACGTCTACCAGACCACGCCCTACGACCTGGCCCGCGCCGGCGAGGAGCACTAGACTGCGATGGTACTGCTGTAGCCGTGGCTGATGTGGCGGCGATTAGGCGCTGATGATGTCGGGCAGCGGCAGGTCGTGGGCATCGGTGGGGACGTGGTTGATGCGTTGTTCGTCAAAGGCGATGCCGATGATTTGGCATGCGGGTGAGAGCATGGGCAGGTAGCGGTCGTAGCAACCGCCGCCGTAGCCCAGACGCGCGCCGGTTTGATCGAAGGCCACGAGCGGCACAACAATCATGTCGAGTGCTTCGGCAGGCACGATGGGGAAGCGGCCGCTGTCGATGTCCGTGGCCGCGAAGGCCCGCGCGGGGTGGGCGATAAACGGAGCCGCGAACGCATCGTCGGCGGCAACTGCTCGCATACACATGCGCTGGCCACAAGCTGCGGCATCAATTGCCGAGAGCATGCACGGATAGGCCACGCGCCAGCCGCGCGCGGCGACCGCAGCGGCAAACGCGGCAGGGTTGACCTCGGAACCCATCGCGGCATAGATGGCAACGGTGTGCGGCACCGCGGCATCCGAGCGATCCAACAGCTCAACCAGCCGCGTACAGATAACGGCGGACTTTGCCGCACGCACATCCAAATCAAGAGCATCGCGCCGGGAAATCACCGCCCGTCGCAACTCAGCCTTATCCATCCCAGCTCCCTCTCCCAAACCTACCAAAAAGGGACAGGTTTATTTTGGCAGGTTTTATCTGGGCAAACGTCGAAGCCGCCGCAAAGGCGCCCTTTGTGGCGGCTTCGACTCGACGTTGGCTTCACAGCGCCGCAGCGATCGCTTCAGTCACAAACTTATTGAGTGACTCACCCTTCTTTGCCGCCGCCAGCGCTGCTTGCTTGTGGAGCTCAGAGCCCGTTCTTACGTTGAACGAGCCCTTAAAAGCCCGCTCGGGTTCCTTGCCCTTCTCGGCGCAAAACTCAAGGTAATCGTCGACGGCGTCGTGGAAGCATTGCTCCACTTCTTCAGCCGTGGAGCCTTCAAATACGATTGCGTCCCTAATGCCGGCGACCATACCTGTTAGCACATGCTGTTCGGCATCGAACTCGACCGGGGCGAAATAACCCTTGTATGCCAAAACGTTACTCATGACTACCTCCGACATCTTGCAGAAAGCGAACGATGTTTCGAATGGTCCCCGCTGTCAATTCGTCAGATGGATGAGGCGTGTGCATTACGAACATCCTGCCATCTGATGGCCTGTAGAAGCGAACGCGCGATCCGGATATCTTGCCTTTGCTGTCCATTTCAAAGCCATATGAAGCCATAACTTTAAGAAAGTCGGCGAATCTATACGTTGAAGGACAGCTAAGCAGCTGGGCGATGAGTTTATCGGATCGAGTCATCCCGCCTCACATTCTGCAACTATATTCTAGTTGCAATTTCAGTTTGATGCAAGCACCTCTACTATAGAACATGAGTGCGTATAGAACAAGTGTTCGAATCACAACTGAGGAAGGAGACAGGCACCTTTGTGGTAGTCTGTGCTGTGGAGTGGGCGTCTGCGGCGGTTTGTCTCAATCTGTAACAGTAACTCGGCAAAATTGGACCTAGATGTTACAGATTGAGACAAACCGCCGCGGTGGGCTGCGCCGCCCCGCTCAAACCGCAGAAAAAAGGTAGATTTTCAGACATGTCCCAAAAATCTACCTTTGGTGGTTAGGCCAGAAGGTCGACTACGTTGAAGTCGGCGTTGCTCTTGGCGATGACGTCTCGGCCGCCAAAGACGCAGGTCGGCGACTCGGCTGCGATGCGTGTCATGTCGGTGCCGAGCGAGCGCAGCTCACCGGGCGTGGCGGCGAGCATCTGGGCGCGGCGCTTCTCGCGCGCGTCGGGATCGAGGCCGGCCAGGTAAGTCGTGTTGCGGCGCTTGGTGAGCGCGTAGGGCTTCACCGGCGCGTCCATGCCGCTCACGCAGCTCACGATAAAGCCCTCAAAGGCGGACTCGTCGGGTTCAAAGTTGCCGAGCCATTCGCCCGCGCGCGCCACGCGCTCAATCGAGGGATCGATTGCCGGGTCGCGGTAGGTGTAGAACGCCGCCTGGCGCTCGCCGGCCGCGCGGAATCCGCAGCCGTACGCGCCGCCCTTTACGCGGATCTCGTTCCACAGGTAATCGTAGGAGAGCGCGTTGGCGGCAACCGCCCAGGCGCCCGTCACGTCGATGCCCAGACGGCGCGGGTCGCATGCGCTTGCCGCAAAGCAGATGTCGCTGGGGATGACAAAGGCCTCGTGGCGGTCGCGCGGCGCCGGCACCACGAGCGCGTCGCGGACGACGGCGCCAGCGTCCGCGCTCAACCCCAGGTCGCCCGCGGCGGCCCAGTACGTGTCAAAGTCCTTGTCGCTGCCGGTAAAGCTCGCCAGGCAGCCATCGGCCACAAAGATGCGGCCCGCCAGCTCGGCAAGCTTGGCGCGCAGGCTATCCAAGCGCTCGTCAAAGTGGTCGAGCAGATCGCGCAGGAACAGGTAGAAATCCACGCCCGAGAGCTGCTCGCGCACCACGGCCGAAGGCGAGCTGTAGCTCATCGCGCGACCGAGCGCCGCCGAGTGGCCGTTGTTGATAAAGCCCTGCTCAAGCCCAATGCGAATCTGCGTGAGCACGTCTCGTACGCGGTCGGCGTCGGCGTCCGCCAGCAGTGTGCTCGACCACACCTCGCGCGGCAGGCTTGCCAGCGCATCGATCTTCTCGGACAGGGCGCCGGCGCTCACCAGCAGGTAGGGGCGCACGCCGTCCACGTCGGGCTGGGTCATGACCTCGGTCGTAAAGCTCAAAAAGCCCAGCTTGCCGGCAAGCAAGTTGTCGAGTTCCTCGGCCGAGTGCTCGCGCGTGGGCAGCTGCTTAAGCAGGCGGCAGAGCAGTGTCACATAGGGCAGGTCCTCAAACGCGACGCAGCTCAGGTCGAAATACTGCATGGCGTAGGCCAGGCGGTTGGTGGGGATGCCGTGGCGCAGGCAGGGGATGGGCGCGGTCGTGTCTACGACCAGCGGCGGCTCGGGGCGCGCCTCGCCAATGTCGGACACGCGCAGGCGCGGCAGCGTGGCCTTGGCCTCGGGCGTGTCTTCTGCCTCCTGCGCGGCACGCAGCGCGGCCGTGCGCTCGACCACGTCGGCCAGCTCGGCATCGGTCATGGCATCGCGCTTGGCTGCCAGCTCGGCGGCCTCGGCACCCTCTGAGCCGGCACCAGCGTCCACCGGCACCAGCTCGACCAGTGCCATGTGGTCGTTCTCCAGCACCAGCTCGCGCAGCAGGTCCTCAAAGTAGCTGCCGTCCAGGTCGCCGCGCAGCTCCTCATACACCGGGCCGTACTTGAGCGCCAGCGTCGCGGCGTCGTCATCGTAGAGCCAGGTGCTCAGCGCGTCGCACGCAATGGCCACGCCGTCGGCGATACCGTAGTCGCGCTGGCGCAGGTCGTATTCGTTGCTGCTGATGATGGCTTCCAGGCGCTCGCGCGGAACGCCATGCTCGCATAGGTCGCGGCAGGCGTCCTGGAACACGCGGCGCAGCTCGCGCGCCACGCCGGACTGCGCGTTTTGCAGCATGATGAGCTCGTAGGGCTGCAGGCTCTCGGCCGCGGTGTAGCTCACCACGTTGCCGCCCAGGCCGGCGGCCAGAATGGCCTTCTTAACCGGCGCTTCGTTGGAGCCCAGCAGCGCCTCGAACAGGATATCCGCTGCGATCGTGCGCTTGCGGTCGAGTGCGCTGCCCAGCACAAGACCCAGGCCCACCAGGGCGTTCTCGGGCGTGGTGGCCATCTCGACGCGCTTATACTCGCAGGTCACGGGCGCCTGCACGCCCAGCGGATTGGGCGCCAGCGCGGACGGGTCCTCGCCGGCGGCAACGGCTGCGTCCATGCGGCGGCTCGCGGCACTCGGCTGCGACAGATAGCGCTCGTCCAAAAAGGCCAGGGCGCGGTCCACGTTCAGGTCGCCATAGAGCGTGATGTAGGAGTTGGAAGGATTGTAGTGGCGCGCGTGCGTGTCCAGGAACTGCTCGTAGGTGAGCTCAGGAATCGCGCGCGGGTCGCCGCCGCTCTCGTGCGCATAGGCGGTGTCGGGATAGAGCGCGGCGTTGACGGCATCGTCCAGCACGCTCATGGGGTCGGACAGTGCGCCCTTCATCTCGTTGAACACCACGCCGTTATAGCGTAGCGTGCCCTCGCGCAGGCTCGCGGAGCTGCCGCAGTCCTCGCCCTCGACGCCCTCCGGCAGGTCCAGCTCGTAGTGCCAGCCCTCCTGCTCAAAAATGGTCGGCTTGGTATAGATAGCCGGGTTGAACACTGCGTCTAGGTACACGTCCATCAGGTTGTACAGGTCCTGCTCGTTGGTGGTGGCAACAGGGTAGATGGTCTTGTCGGGGTAGGTCATGGCGTTGAGGAACGTCTGCATGGAGCTCTTGATCAGATCGACAAACGGCTCCTTGACGGGGAACTTGGCCGATCCGCACAGCACCGAGTGCTCAAGAATATGGAACACGCCGGTGGAATCGGCTGGCGGCGTCTTAAAGCCAATGGCAAAGGCCTTGTTTTCGTCGTTGCACGCCAGGTACAGCAGGCGAGCGCCCGAGGCGGTGTGGCGCAGCACGTAAGCGTCTGCGTCAAGCTCGGGCACGGTCTCGCAGCGCTCGACGGTAAAGCCGTGGCAGGTGGTTCCGGGCGCCAGTAGCGCGGCGGCAGCGGCGCGAGGGTCAGTTGAGGTAGTGGGCATATGCAGTCTCCTTTGACGCCCCAACGGGGGCGAATCGAGTCGAATCCTCGAGAGTATACCCATATGGGGCCGCGGTTCTGCAGCGAACTGAAGGCGATACCGGCGGATTGGGTAAAGGCCCCGCGTGACCGCCGCGCGAGCGTGGAAATTTGGACGCCTATCGAATGAGAGTGGATTTTCGGACGGAATCAGCCTCAAAACGCCCAAAAACCGTCCAAATACCCACCCTCATTTCCCGACCGTCCAAAATCCACGCTCATCCGCCGCCCACACATCTCTCATATCTCATTCGTCTCTAATACGAGAGATAACAGAAAGGTGAGAGATAAATATGAGAGATAACTGAGCAGCAAAGAGACAGGCAATCATGGTATTGTCTCAATACCGATTGTTCTACCAGCAAAAATATGTATAAATGAAGCAAATGGTAGACATTTCATCTCTATCTATCTCTTATCTCTAAGCCGAGAGATAGAGAGATAAATGAGAGATAATTACGAGAGATAACTGAGAGACGAGGGAAATCTATCCGCGGCATTCTCCGCAGGACCGAGCGAAAGGACGTGCAGATGAACGAAAACGAGCTGACCGGTCTGCTTGAGTCTTTAAGGCGTATGGGCTCGGATGATCTTAACGTCGAAGTGAAGGAGAGCGCCACGACGCTTTCCCGCGACGTGTGGGAAACGGTGAGCGCATTCGCGAACACTGCCGGCGGAATCATCGTGCTCGGAGTGAGTGAGCGCGCAGGTTTTGTCCCGGTTGAGAACTTCGAGACCGAGAAAGTGCTCAACCAATTTGTGTCAGGCATGGGTGATGCGGGCGGTCGAGGAAAGCTGGCCAATCCGCCCAAATACACGATCGAGCGAGTGGAGCTTCAGGGCGTCATCGTTCTCGTCATTACGATTGAGGAGCTCGATCCGTCGAGCAAGCCCTGCTATGTCATAGAGCGGGGCGCCCAGGGCGGCAGCTACAAGCGCATCGATGACAAAGATGTGCCGCTTTCATCGACCGAGGTGCTCGCATTGGCGTCATACGGTCGAGCGACTCCGAGCGATCGCGACGCGGTGGCGGGTGCGGGCGCGGACGATCTCGACGAGACGCTGGTCGACCGTACGATAGATCGGGCTTTCTCGTTGACGCCCCGGGCAATGCGCGGCGCGCCGGACAAACAAACGAAGCTGGAGCGCCTAAATATCCTTGATTCCCAGGGCAATGTCACCAAGGCTGGACTCCTAGTTGTGGGCACCTACCCTCAGCAGTTCTATCCCAAGCTCTTCGTTGACGTGGCTGTCCATGCGGGAACTCAGAAGGGCATGGCGGGGTCGCTGAGGTTCATGGACCGCACAATCTGTGAGGGAACGTTGGGCGAGATGATCTCGGATGCCGTCGCAGCCGTCGCCAAGAATTTGCGGCGAACCTCGACCGTCCAAGGCGTCTCGCGTGTCGACTCGCTTGAGATTCCCGAGGAGGTTCTGCGCGAGGCAATCGCCAACGCCGTAATCCATCGAGAATACGGGGATCGGTTCTGTGGACAATCGATTGCCGTCGACGTCTTTGATGATCGTGTCGAGGTGACGAATCCTGGCGGCCTTTACGGGGGAAAGACTCGCGAGAACTTGTTTGACGGCAGCTCCCGATGCCGTAACGCGACGCTTGTGAAGCTCATGTCGATTGTCCCGCTGCCGGATGGCGCAGGTTCGCCGGCTGAGGGCAATGGCTCGGGCATCCCGATGATGATCGATGCCATGCGCGCGCATGGTCTGGCCGAGCCCCTGTTCTGCCCGGGATTCGATCGGTTCAAGGTCGTACTTTACCGTTCAAAGATCGAGCCGGTCGATCATGGCGGGGGCTTAATTGTGACGGCACTCAAACACTACGGCGAGCTGGGGACGCGCGAGCTGGCAGAGCACACAGGGCTCACAATTTCCCAGGTTAGGTCGCGCGTCAACGCGCTCATTGCTCAAGGCGAGCTTGAGCCCACGGCGCCGGCGACGAGCCGCAACCGCAAGTATCGACTGTCGGAGCGCGTGGGATAGATGCGTTAGTGGACGAGGCGACCCAATAATCGACTCTCGATTGGCGTCCATTAAGGTAAAGCGGTTGTTGCCCAGTCGACGGTGATGCTAAAGACTCGGCTTACGCCGGCATGGCCCCGAACCCGTCCATCAAGAACAGCCTAAGAACCAGCTTGATGACATATCCCGGTTTGACTTCAGCCGTGCCAAAGACGCTGCGCTCGGCGAGCTCGCTGCAGTATGCATAGATGTCGCGGATAAGGTCCGCGCCCGAAAGCGTAAACATGTAGCCTGCGTCCGAAAGCGCATTGGGTGCGGCGGGCAATTTGGTCATGCGACAAAAGGTCAACAGGTCGGGCGCCATAGCGTCCTGGTAGCCAAGATGGCTGCCGTCTTCTTGTGCGACGAGTTCCAGCTGGCGTACTCGATCCAGCGCCGCTGCCAGCACAAAGCTCGGTGTGGGAGCATTGACGTCCTCCGTGCTCGCCACGAGTCTGCCTGCTGCCTGCGTGACAAGCCAGGCGACCTCGCGCTGGCAGCGCACGGCCTTGCGTGTAACCGGCTTGATGGACGAAGAAGAAACGCTCCCCTTAGGCGGATTCGAAGCAGCTATAAGGCCCTCCCATGAACGACCCGGTCCAACAAGCCCGGATGAAACACGTGCTACATCAGTATACAGGGAAGTGGGACAGCGGGGTACAAGCGCGCCAGCGGCAAACCGAGAGCATCAACGACGTGCCGATCGCGGAATGAGACCTCGTAATAATTGACTCTCGGCCATATTATTGAGGGGCATGATTCGCGTTCGTATGGTTGTAGGTGCTGGCGATGAACGACATTGACCTTGCTGTTCCGTTGATGGATGGACCAAGCTATGACCGCGCCTGCAGTCTCGTGCCTTCCGAATACGTTGAGGCATGGGAGTGGTTTCTGGGTGAGGAACAGCGCGGCGGCGTTTGGACCAGCCTTCCGCACCACACCAAGGAAGATAGCCCTCAGTATCAGTATCGTTTGAGAATTGGCTCGGACTTCTTTCCCGTAACGCGGGATTCAGGGATCTTCTGGCCGGGCCAGGATCGGGTGAAGCAAGATCCCGATAAGATCTTTGCGCTCTCGGTTCATAACTCTAAAAAGAGTTTCTATACCGATGTTCCTCCGCTCTATTTGGATGACGGCACGTGGGTCATTAAGTATTCGGTTCAAGCGCCGGGCACCGTTGGTTCTCGAGACCAAGACTATAACCGGAAAATGCTCAACTGCATGGAATGTGGCGTTCCAGTTGGAGTCATATTTGCAACTGAGGTGGGCTATAAGGTGCTTGGCCTTGCGTTTGTTGAACGGTTCGAGCCCGAAAACGGCTGGTTTGTTCTGCATGGTCCCGTTCATAAAGGCGGGCCTGACCCTCGTTTTGCGTCCGACATGAGCTATCTGAAGCACATGCCAGTCGACATTGAGTTTGCCGGACGGGATGCGACCGATGACGAAAAAGTTCGCTATGCGTTAAGGCGCGAGCGACTGGGGCAACAATGGTTCCGCAAGCAGCTCGTTGCCGCCTATGACGGCCGTTGCGCGGTGTCGGACTGCGGCGTCAGCGAAGCTCTGGAGGCTGCACATATCGAGAATTACTCGGGCCCTAAATCGCAAGTTGCCAGCAATGGCATTCTGCTTCGGCGCGACTTACATTCCCTATTTGATGCTCATCTGATTTCGTTTGAGCCTGTTTGCGGTGAATATCGGCTGTGCGGATCGTACCTGCTGGATAAGACCGACTACGCTTCCTTTGCAGGTGCGACGCTAAGGCAGCCGAATGAGCGTCAGTGGCGACCCAATACGGCGTTTCTTGAGGCCCATCGCATTGAGTTCGATCGCTCGGAAAAGAAGCGTGAAAAGGCGGGGATTCTGCCGTATTAGCGTATTTGGCTTTGGTGGTCTTTTAAGATCGTGTTGTTTGATCGGATCGCGTGGCGATGCAATTTCGCGCGCACTTGCTGGTGCATGCTCTTCCTGGTTTCAATTACGGGAAGGGAGCGAGCGTGAGCTGGCGAGGCGATGTCGTGATGGGGAAGTACGGAAAACTGCCGCGTGCCCTTATCGACAACAATATGTTTCCGAGCGTAGAAGTTGATTGCGGGTCGTTTGTCGTCGCCTGTCCTTGTTGCGGCTCGCAAATACCGTGTCTCGACATTCGGTTCATCGATGCGCGCGACAGACTCAGCGACGAAGTGAGAAAACGGACAGGCGTTCATATGCCGGTGTACCCGGAGAAATGCCCTGTTTGTGGCCTCGATATCGTGTACGACGCCGGCGACGAGGGATAGGTGATGCGGAGGAGCTGGCTGTGAAGGCCTCTCCGTCCTTACAAATAAATCCCCTCACCGAGTTGCTTGTGGAACTCGGCGTGATGGTCACGTGCCCAGGTAAAGAGCGCCTGGTCAAAGTCAGTGCGCGTAGCCGGGACGCCAAAGACGCCGGCAACTTCGACGCGCACAAACTCCAGTGCCGGCAGCTTGTTGATGGCAGTGAGGGCAAACGGGGATGAGGGCTCCTCGAACAGATAGCGGCTGCCTTGCAGCGCATCGCAACTGGTGCACGTGTTGCCGAGCGACGGGGCTTTGGAGGCTCGCGCGCCCACGGGCTTGTAGCCGCAGCGCTTATGAAGGTAGTCGCGGATCTCGCCCGGCGCGCAGCCAAGAGCGGGCACGATGGCGAGTGCGTTGGCGTTGGCCGTGTCGATGGCAATGTGCCCGGCTTCGTTGGGTGCGTGCGCGATGGCGATGCTCTCGTCGTTATCGGTTCGATAGGGAATGCCGAAGGCCGCGACCGAGGTCTCTTTGTGACACTTCCAGCACTCGCGCTTGCCCAGTACTAGATATATATACGGCGCCGAGAGGTCGGATCGGTCAACACCGGGCAGCCACTCGGCAAAGGGTTCGGGGTTGACGCCGCTAGGTACATACCAGATCTTCTTGGTTCGGTCCCATTTGGCGCCCAGCGCCTTGGCTTCTTCTTTGTGCGAAAAGGGAACATCGAGCTCGGTGCGCATGGCGGCTCCTTGGTGCTGCAGGTGCAAGTGGCTCAAGGATACCGCAGAGCGCAGACATCGCGGCGTTTTGCTGAGAAGTTGCGGTTCGGATGGGTTCGAGACGCGTTGGTCTCGGCCTCGGTGGCTATTGGGGCGGTTTTGATTGACTGCGGAGTCAGCCGGGATAGGCACTTGGGTTGCTGACGCGGTTTTGTGCATGGGCAGGGTGGTTGTTTGAGCGGTTGGAGCAGTTTGCGGCGCAGTTTTGTGCCTGGCTATTGTTGATGTTGGGGTATTGAATTTATTTGGCAGCCATTCGTCAGGTGAATTGATGCTACGTTGCGATGATGGTTGGAGCTGCCAGCGGATTTGGCGACATAAAACAAAACAGCCCAGAGACATAGCCTCTGAGCTGTGAACATTTGGTGGGCGTTAGAAGATTTGAACTTCTGACCTCTTCCGTGTCAGGGAAGCGCTCTCCCCCTGAGCTAAACGCCCGATCAAGGGTGCGCAAGTGCGCAAGGGATAATATAACGGAGCCTGAACTCGGTGGCAAGAACATTTTTAAAAATCGCTTGCATTGTGGTCTGGTGAGAAAAAGCCGCTCGCCGCCTGCAGGTGACCGTTTGCGGTCAAATTATCGACAAAGCGTAGACAGGTTTGTGGCAAGGTTTCAGGGAAGTATGTGCTGGCTTCGCCGTCTTGCGCACGATTGCACGAGGCGTGTGCCGTTGTTTGAGTAGTATGGGGGCCGACAATGAACATGCTGGTCGTAGATGATGAGGCTGATATCGCAAATATGCTCGCGGAGTTTTTCTGCATGGAGGGCTACGAGGTTTCGGTTGCCCATGATGGGCCGTCGGCCCTGGCGGCGGCTTCTTCTGGCCCCGCCCCCGATATCATGCTGCTCGATGTAAACATGCCGGGGATGGACGGCTTCGAGGTCTGCCGCCGCGTGCGGAAGCATGTGAGCTGCCCGATCATCTTTCTAACGGCGCGCGTTGAGGATATGGACCAGCTTGATGGTTTTGCGGCGGGTGCCGACGACTACGTGCTCAAGCCTTTTTCTCTCGAGGTCCTGGGTCGTCGCGTGGCGGCGCACATGGCGCGCGAGGGAAGGGCTCGCGATCGGCAAAGCGACGGCGCCGTCCGCTTTTTTGGCGAGATGACCATCGATTACGCTCAACGCATCGTTGAGGTTCACGGTGCGGGTGGTAATCGGGATTCGTCCGCCGGGGGCGATTCGAACGCGGTGACCGTCGACTTGACCAAGCTCGAGTTCGACATCATCGCCCTGTTGAGCAAGCGCCCTGGCCAGGTGTTTGACCGCGATGTGATTTACGAGCGCGTGTGGGGATGGGACGCCGCGGGTGACCCGTCGCAGGTGCGCGAGCACATTCGCCGCATTCGCAACAAGTTTACGTCGGCGGGGATCGCGGACGATCCGATCGCAACGGTATGGGGCGTGGGCTACAAGTGGGTGGCAAAGTGACAGGTTTTGGTAAGGGCCCACGCGGGCGCCATGCGCCTCACGAAGACGGCCGAGTTGTCGCTTGCGAGGACGGTTGTCGGGACAATGGCGGTTCTGTCCGCAGGCGCGACCGCCGCGCAGCTCGCCGCGCCGAGCGACGCGCGGCCCGCGAGCTTGAGCGCGAACAGCTGAAACGTCTGCCGCGAAAAGAGCGCCTGCGTACCTGGTGGAGCCTGCGGCCGTTGGGCGTGATCTTCACGGCGTATCTGGTCGCCTATCTTGTTGTGGCCACGGTGCTTGCGCTGAGTGCCATCGAGGTGCTCGCGGCTTGGAATAATGGATATTACGAACTTGAGGTGACGCTCGATAACGGTTTGACCGAGCACGGCGTGATCGATTCGGGCCCATACATCTACGACCCCACCTCTCAGCAGCTGCTTCCCGCATCCGAGCTCAACTTGCCAGGCGATGGGCCGTACGCGGTCTTCATTGCGACGGGCGATTGGGGGACTGGTAGCGATTACGTGCCGGAGGGCGGGCGCACCATCAGCACGCTGTACGCGACCGTCGACATGGTTCGTAGCGGCCAGGTGCACCTCTACGACTGGGGGCTCAATTACAACGAGGGTTATCCGCAGGAGGAGATCCTCGAGGTGAACAGCACGATTCCGGCGGAGAACCTCGCCCGCTATGACGCGTTGAGCCGCGCGGGCCGCGCGCAGAGCGTGGAGCTGTTTGAAAACATGACGGGAGCCGATCTTGAGGAGACGTTTGGCGAAGGGCTCGTCTCGAACACTGCCTATTATGCGGCTTCACCGCCTCCCGATGGTCCGATGCCTTGGGTCCTCACGCTTGCGACGGGGCTTGTGCCCGTTTTGGCGTACGGCGGCCTGGGTTGGCTCACGTTCAAGCACTTCTACCGCGTTCACATCGCCGGGCCCTTGGGGGAGCTGGCGAGCGCCGCGGGGCGCATCGCCGGTCAGGATTTGGATTTCTCGATCGAGCGCGTGCGGGGCAAAGAACTTGGTCGCCTGTCCGAGACGCTGGAGAATATGAGGGCGTCGCTGCTCGATGCCCAGCGCGAGCTGTGGCGCACCGCCGAAGGGCGGCGTCAGCTCAATGCGGCGTTTGCGCACGACCTCCGAACGCCGATCACGGTGCTCAAGGGGACGGTCGAGATGGCGCAGATGCGCCTGCGTCGCGGCGATGAGCTCGATGTTGGTTCGTTGGATGCCCTGTCGGCCCAGGTGGTGCGTTTGGAGCGGTACGCAACGGAGATGGGAGGGCTGAGCAAGCTCGAAGATCGACCTGTAGACCGCAAGCCGCTGACGCCGCGGTCCCTTGTGGATGAGCTCGAGTCGCATGCGAACGAGGTTGTTGCGGCGCGCGGGGAAGGGCTCGCGTTGAGGGTTGCAATCGACGAGGGTGAAGATGGCGCCCGCGCCGACATGACCCACATCGATCTACCCCTGGTCGAAGAGGTTCTCGACAACCTCTTGAGCAATGCGTGCGGCCATGCGAAGGGCGTCATCGAGGTTGAGATTTCTGTTCGCGAGGGCAGGTTGGCTCTGAGCGTTGCCGATGATGGTCCGGGCTTTACGCCCGAAGCCCTGCGGCGCGGGTGCGATCCGTTCTTTAGCGAGAACAAATCTGCCGAGCATTTTGGGCTGGGCTTGAATGTGTCGAGCATTTTGTGCGGTTTACACGGGGGAGCGCTTGAGTTAGGGAATGGTTCGACCGGCGGGGCACGTGTGACGGCGACGTTTAGCACGGGCGGCGATGGGGACGAAACGGGGGAGTTGTGACGAGGGCGCGCGCTGCGCGGGCGTCGCCGGGCTCATCGAGCCGTCGGCGAACCAGTTACCTGCTATTACCTTAAGAATGGCTTACCTTAACGTAAGGCTTACTGAATTGTCATTGCTGGTAGACAAAACATAGACACCAAGTTGCGAAACTGTCCTTGTCAGGTACACAAGGAGGTAACGCGATGATGAGGATGCAGCCCGAAGCCGAAGGGTATTCCGATCAGGTTTCTTGCGGGGGCGCCGCTCGCCGTCTTGACGTAAGCGCTTTGAGCGAGCTTCGCAATCGAGTCGCGGGCGCTCATGACGCGCTGGACGACGCCTCTTCTGCCGGCGCGCGGACCGCAAACGCCCCCTCATTCGCGACCGCTGCGGCAATGTCGGCCGAGGCCGTCGCAGAGGACGATGGCCTCGATGCCCGCCGTCGAATCCTGCGCCGTCGCGTGCTTTTGGCGCTTGCGGCCTCGGCCGCAATCCTCGCGACTGCATGCTGGGAATACCTTCCGGGGATCTTGGCATGGCTTGCAGACCCTCAGGCGGTTCGGTCGTTCGTCGCCGACCACAGCGTGATAAGTCGTCTCGTCATGCTTGGAATCAACGTCACCCAGATCTTCTTGGCCTTTTTGCCCGGCGAGCCTGTGGAGCTGGCGAGTGGTTACGCGTTTGGCTTCTGGGAGGGGACGGCGCTGTGTCTCGTCGCCTCGGGGCTGGCGACGTCGGCGATTTATTGGGCGACGCGTCGATGGGGCTGGAGCCTGGTTGGCCTCTTCTTCGACCGCAGCCTTCTCGACCGGTTTTCGTGGCTCAATAATGCGAAGCGACTCGAGCTGGTCATGCTGGTGATTTTCTTGATCCCGGGAACCCCGAAGGACTTCTTGACGTATTTCGCCGGCCTCACCAAGATGCGCTTCGCCCCCGTGGTGCTCATCGCAACGTTTGGGCGCATTCCCTCCATTGTGACTTCGACGGCCGCGGCATCCGCTGCGGGCAGCGGAAACTGGCTGGTGGTTGGTGTCGTCGTTGCCGTGTCACTGCTGTGCGTGGCGTTGGGCGGCTTGCTGTATCGTCGCCTGCGTGCCAAGGCGAGCTGAGGCGGCCGGCGAGGATGTACGGCGGCTGATGGGCCTTTTGCGGCTACATCGGACCGCCGGTCGCCACAGCAATCCAAAACCTCCCCAACATGTGCATTCTGAAATCGAAATCTTGCGGAAACGCGAGCAAAATGCACTGCTGGGGGAGGTTTCGAGGGTTTACGCGCTTGCGACTCCGCTATACGCTCCGATTGATGAAGAAATCGGCCATGGAGCAGAGCAGGTCAGCGGCGTTGTGCGAAATGACGCCGTTCTCGGCGAGCGCACGGCTGGTGTCTTGCGCCTCTTGCGCGAGCTTGAGTGCGAGATCACGACACGCGTCGATGCCCCCGCCGATCTCGATGAGCTCGACGGCGCGCGCGAGGTCCGTGGGATCGTTCGTTTTTGCTTCGAGCAGCCCCCAAGGGCCGCGGCCTCAGGTTCGACCGGCTGGCCCCGGCGGACCTGTCGCTGGCGATGCCGCACGTGAACTCCGAGCCCCGCGGCGCGCTCGGCTTCGCGACGCCCGCCCGCGCCTTCCGGGCGATGCTCGGCGCCGACGCGGAGGCGCTGCTGGATGCGTACGGCGTGGAGGACGTGCCCATCGGCGAGCTCGACCTGACGCCGGGGCTCATCGCGCGGGCGCGCGCGGAAAGGGGCGATGCCCCGCTGTCCTAGCCTAAGGGAAAACGGAATAGACGGAACCGACCGTTCGGCTGAGTCTAGGAAGAGGCGCCGGGCGGCGGGCGGGCCTTCGGACCCATCGAAACACATCTCCACCGTTCCTTCAACTGGGAAAACGGTGCCCCCGGGCCCCGGGAGGGGCCACGGGGGCGTTCGGCTAGGTGCGGGAACGGCCTATTTGCTCAATGTGTTCGGCTGAGATCGGAAATCAACCCTTGCATTGTGGAATTCGGGGGCTTTGTCATATCCATTTCAAAAGAGCCTGCTGCCGCGATTTGACTGTCGCATAATGCAAGGCCATTGCGGTACCGAGCTATGGAAAGACGCCTGCGGAATTGTCCTACCGATAAGCGGACAAGCCTCCGGCTGGTGCCTTCGCCGTGGTAAGGTAAGCCGAATTGTTTCCAGGCTGTTTCGGGGGAGTGGAATGAGCAAAGAGTGCGTCGAGCAGGTCGAAGGCGCAGGAGCTTCGGTGCCGATGACCGATATATCGAACATTGATGTGCCCGAGGGCACCGACGAGCTCAGCCGCAACACCCGCCGTGCATGGCGCGACCGCCTGAACAGCGCTTCGACGCGCAAGTTGATCATGGGCGTCTTGGCTACGCTGGTGGGCGGTTCGTTTTGGGGCTTCTCGGGCACCAGCGCGAGCTTTCTGTTCGATACCTACCACGTCGATACCTTGTGGCTTATGAGCGTGCGTCAGATTCTCGCCGGTCTACTCTTTATGGCCGTGGTTGTTACGCGCGACCGCGAGCGCCTGATTAAGCTCTGGACCACAGCCGCCGATCGCAAGCAGCTGCTGCTCTTTACCGCCTTTGGCCTGCTGTTCAATCAGTTTTGCTATCTTTCGGCCGTGCGTCTGACGAACGCCGGAACCGCGACGGTGCTCCAGTGCCTGCAGCTCGTTATCATCATGGGCTACACCTGCGTGACCGATCGCCGCATGCCGCGTACTCGCGAAGTCATCGGCATCGGTCTGGCTCTGGGTGGCACCTTTTTAATCGCCACCGGTGGCGACCCCACCAGCCTGAATATCTCGCCGCTCGGCCTGATCGCGGGTCTCATGTGTGCGGTCAGCGCTACATGCATGGCGGTGATTCCCGCCAAGATCCTGCCCGAATACGGCAGCCCCATCGTCACGGGCTCGGCAATGCTCACGGCGGGCGTGGTCTCGTGTGTCTTCGTGCAGCCTTGGGCGCATATGCCGGCGCTCGACGCTGCCGGCGTCGAGGCGCTCGCGGTGTTCGTGGTTATCGGCTCGTTTTTTGCTTACATGCTCTATATGCAGGGCGTTAAGGACATCGGCTCGGTACGTGCGAGCCTCATCGGAACTGTGGAGCCGGTTTCGGCGACCATCACCAGCGCCGTTATGCTGGGCACGGTGTTTTTGCCGACCGACCTTATCGGCTTTGCCATGATCATCGTGATGATGTTCCTCACGGTGTAGCTGGCGCCGCCGCCAAGACAGAAAAGGTGTTGTGCCACATTTTCGCCAATTGATGTCCGTGTCTGGAGTTTAGCTGTCGATGCCCAAAATGCCATAAACTAGCAACGTTATGGACTTTTTCATTGCGACTCAATTGCGAGGATTTCTTTATGGCTGGTAATCACTTTAAGGGCAGCGATAGCGGCCGTCCTGCAGTTCCGCCGCGTCCGAACGGGGCTGGTAAGGCCGGCACGCCGGGCGGCGCTGGACAGGGCGGTTCTGGTAAGCGCGTGTCCCCGGGCGAGACGGCGATGTTTACCGCTCTGTACGAGCAGTCTCAAAAGGCAAAAAAGACCGGCCGTGCAAGAGGGAATGTCTTTGCGGGCGGTGCAACCTCCACGTCGCAGCCGAGCGGGGCTCCTTCGGCACCTGCGAACAACGCAGGTGCTGTCAACGCCGCGAATACCGACGGCAACGTTAATGCCGGCAGGGCCGCCAACAATACTCCCTCTTCCGGTGGCGTGGGGCTTACGGGTAACCTTGGCACGATTTACACCGGCGCCTCCGAGACTGGCACGTTCGCCCGCCTGGATGATAGCGGTGTCGAGTTTGCGGGCTCGGGTTCCAAGGAAGATTATTACGATTTTGGCTTGAACTACGGTGGCGACGCTTCGTCGAGTTCGACCTCTGACGGTCTGGTCCGTCATCGCCATCGCAAGGGCGAGCGCAAAAAGCGTCACACTGGCGCCATTATTGCCGCTGTAGTCGCGGTGCTTCTCGTTGCGCTTGGCGCAAGCGGCTTTATGCTGCTTAACTCGGCAAAGACCGTAAAGAGCGAAGCGAAGGAGGCTGTCGAGATCGTCGGTGGCCTTAAGGACAAGGTCACGTCGGGCGATTTTTCGACGCTGCCTGACGACGCGAAGAAGATCGATGAGCTCTGCGACAGCATGAAGGCGGAGACCTCGAGCCCGCTGTGGACGGCGGCTTCATTTATCCCGGTGTATGGCAGCGATATCAATGCGGCCCGCACCATGATCGACGCCCTGTCCGATGTCTCGAGCAACGCGCTGGTTCCCATGGCCGATAACCTTTCGCAGGCCACGCCCGGCAAGCTGTTCCAGGATGGGACCATCAACGTGTCCGCACTGCAGGCGGTCGCCGATTCGCTCTCCGATAGCTCGAAGGTGTTCAAGAGCGTCAACGAGAAGATCCAGGGCATTGGCGATACTCATATTTCCCAGGTGACCGAGTTGGTCGATAAGGCCAAGGACGGCTTTGCCACCCTCAACGGCGCGGTTGACGCGGCGGAGAAGGTCGCCCCCGTCCTTCCCCAGATGCTCGGCGCCAACGGCCAGACGCGTCATTATCTTGTGCTCGCGATGAGCAATGTCGAGATCCGCGCCTGCGGCGGTTTCCCCGGTTCTCGCGGCGTGATGTCGGTGACTGACGGTAAGCTCGAACTGGGCGATTTTGTCAAAGTCGACATGATGAAAGAGCCTTTGAGTCCGCTTCCCATCACCGATGAAGAGGCAAACTTGTTCACGACCGGATGGGGCCTGACCGGATTCAACACGCTCGGATACACGATGGGCGACGTTACGATGACGCCCGATTATCCGCGTGCGGCACAGCTTGCCAGCGATATGCAGAAGGCCATTGTCGGAGATGACATCGACGGCGTATTTGCAGTCGATCCGGTATTCTTGCAGTATATGCTCGGCATTGTAGGCGGCACACAACTTCCTGACGGTACCGTCGTTGATGGAAGCAACGCTGCAAAGGTGCTGCTGCACGATATTTATTGGAATTACCCGGTAGAGGAACAGGACGCCATTTTTGCGGCGGTTGCCGGATCGGCTTTTAACAAGATCGTGGACGAACTGGGCTCCAGCGATATTGCTAAGATTGCTGGAGCCATCGAAAAGGGTGCTTCCGAGGGCCGCATCCTTATGTATTCGAGAAACGATGACGAGGAAAAGGCCGCGAAGGCTCTTGGAATATCGGGCGCCCTCCAAACCGATACGTCGGAGGCTCCGATTTTGGGCGTCTATGTGAACAACTACAGCTATTCAAAGATGGATTGGTTCCTCGATAAGCGAGTCACCATCGATTCTTCGGTTGAAAATGCCGATGGCTCGACGACGTATCGAGTGACCACCTCGCTCAAGAACACGATGACCCCTCAGGAGAAGGCCGAGATGCCTGGTTATTTCCAGGGCCATAACGGCATTAGCCAGGATATTGATGATGAGGTGCTGAGGCTTTATCTCTATGCTCCTGCGGGAGGCAGCATTTCGGACATTAAGACTTCGGGCTCCGGTTCTATCGAGATGAACGAAGCGACGCACGATGGCCTGAAGGTTGCATGGGGCGGTGTCCACATGCTTCTTGGACAAGACGTAAAGGTCGAGTACACGGTCACGACTTCGAAGGACTCTGGGCACAAAGAGCTTAAGATTCGTACCACGCCAACCGCTCAAACGTTCGAACAGGATAAGTAAGATATGAAGTACTTTGGCACCGACGGCTTTCGCGGTGAGGCCAACGTTGGGCTGACGGTAGAGCACGCTTATAAGATTGGCCGTTTTGTGGGCTGGTATTACGGCGCCAACCGCGAGCGCAAGGCGCGCGTGATTGTGGGCAAGGACACCCGTCGCTCGAGCTATATGTTCGAGGCGGCGCTGGTGAGCGGCCTGGTCGCGAGCGGTGCGGACGCCTATATGCTGCACGTGATCCCCACGCCGGGCGTAGCGCATCAGACCGTGGAAGGCTGCTTCGATTGCGGCATCATGATCAGCGCGAGCCACAACCCGTTTTGCGATAACGGCATTAAGCTCGTCAATAGCGACGGTTTTAAGATGGACGAGGACGTACTGGAGCTCATCGAGGACTACATCGATGGTAAGAACGAGGTACCGCTGGCCACGGGCAACCACATCGGCGCCACGGTGGACTACATGCAGGGCCGCAACCGCTACATTGCTTCGCTCATCGCCAGCGCGAACTTTTCGTTGCAGGGCGTCAAGATCGGTATCGACTGCGCCAACGGCTCGGCTTCCTCGGTGGCCAAGCCGGTGTTTGACGCGCTCGGTGCCGACGTGCGCGTGATCAACGCCGCGCCCGATGGCTTTAACATCAACGTCGACTGCGGCTCCACGCATATAGAGCGCCTGCAGCGTCATGTGGTGGAGCAGGGCCTGGACGTGGGCTTTGCCTATGACGGCGATGCCGATCGCTGCTTGGCCGTGGACGAGCGCGGTCGCGTGGTAGACGGCGACCAGATTCTGTACGTGTGTGGCGTGTATCTGAACAAGCACGGTCGCCTTTCGGGCGGTACCGTGGTGCCGACGATTGCCAGCAACTTTGGCCTGGTCAAGTCGCTGGAGCTTGCCGGCCTAAGTGCCGTGACCAGCGGCGTGGGCGACCGTCACGTGTATGCCAAGATGCGCGAGGGCGGCTACAGCCTGGGCGGCGAGCAGACGGGCCATACGATCTTTGGCGATATCGAGCGCACGGGCGACGGCATTATGACCTCGCTGCGCGTGATGGAAGTGATTCGCGCCGAGCGCGAGACCCTCTCGCAGCTCACGGCTCCGTGCAAGCTGCTGCCGCAGGCGCAGGTGGCCGTGCACGTGGCGGACAAGGACGCCGCGCTGGGCAACATGGGTGTGCAGGCCGCCATCGCCGAGGCCGAGGCATCGCTGGCGGGCGAGGGACGCGTGCTCGTGCGCAAGAGCGGAACCGAGTCGGTGATTCGCATTTTGGCCGAAGCTCCCGACCAGGCATCCGCCGATGCCGCCATGAAGCGCATCGCCAACGCACTCGAGGCTCTATATAGGGCGCCTTTTGGGCTGTCTGACAGAGGGTTATAAAATGATGTGGCCAAAAAAAGCAAAAATGAGTACTGTCACTAAATAAGCAACAGCAAATTTTGCCTCAAAAGGCCGTTTCGGCATTGCCTGAGCGTTATATCGACAGACATTGCTCCTCATATGTCCAATAAACAGGGTCGCAAATGAGATTAAATCTCATTTGCGACCCTGTTTTAGCCCGAAATAAATGCTATCAACCTGACAACAGTACTCATTTTTGCCTTTTTTGACCACAGCCTCTCCGGGGCAGTCACCCAGCACTTGGGGACGTTCCCTTTCTGCCGGCACTTGGGGACGTTCCTTATCTGCCGGCAGTTTAGGAACGTCCCCAAGTGCCGGGTTGTTGGCTGGCGAAGAGGGTCCCAAACGACTAGTCATTAAAGAGCGTCCCCAATGACTAAGTGAAGGGGGGCGCTGCGAATTGATTCCGTGGCGCTCCCATTTGCGTTGGCGTGTCGGTTATGCCTTACAGCTGGTACAGCGTGGTGAACTTGTCTTGGAGGTAGCTGCAGTAGTAACGGGCGTCAAAGTCCATGCCACAGGCGCCCTTGATGAGCTCCGGCGCGTCCTTGGCGCGGCCCCACTGCCAAATGTGCTCGCCCAGCCAGGCACGGACGGGCGCCAGATCGCCGCTCGCGCAGGCACCGGTAAGGTCGACGCCGTCGCGGCACATGGCCGGCACAAACATGGCGTCGTAGGCGCTGCCCAGCGCATAGGTGGGGAAGTAGCCAAACGAGCCGCCGCTCCAGTGCGTATCCTGTAGGCAGCCGTGCGTGTCGTCGGGAACGGGAATGCCCAGGTACTCATCCATGAAGCGGTTCCAAAGCGCGGGGATGTCCTTGGCCGTGGCCTCGCCGGCAAACAGCATGCGCTCGATCTCGTAGCGCACCATAATATGCAGCGGATAGGTGAGCTCGTCGGCCTCGGTGCGGACCAGCGACGGCTGCGCGATGTTCACGGCGCGGTAGAGCGTGTCTTCGTCCACGCTGCCATAGACCTCGGGCGCGTGGCGGCGCAGTACCTCGAGCAGCGGCCCCATAAAGGCGCGGCTGCGGCCCACGGTGTTCTCGAAGAATCGGCTTTGGCTCTCGTGGATGCCCATAGAGGTGCCGCCCTCCAGGCACGTGCGCGCATAGGCGGGGTTCACGCCCAGCTCGTACATGGCGTGTCCCGCCTCGTGGATGATGCTGTAGACATTGGAGATACAATCGTCCTCGTAGATGTGCGTCGCGATGCGCGCGTCACCCACGGCAAAACCCTCGCTAAACGGGTGCTCGGTAAAGGCAAGCGTGGTGTCGTCCAGGTTCAGGCCGACAAGCTTCATCAGGTCGAAGCTCATGGCACGCTGGGCAGCCTCGGGCACGTGGGCGTGCAAAAAGTCGGCGGCCGGCTGCTGGCCGCGCTCGCCGATGGCGTGCACGAGCGGCACGACCGTGGCCTTGACCTCGTCACAAAATGCATCGAAGCTCTTGGCGGAAAGGCCGCGCTCGTACTGGTCGAGCCAAACGTCGTATGGGTCGCGCTTGGGGTCCATAAGCTCGGCCTGATGCTTGAGCTGGCCCACAATCTTGTCCACATAGGGCTCAAAGCTCGCCCAGTCATTGGCCGTCTTGGCCTTGTGCCACACGGCGTCGGCCTCGCAGGTGAGCCTGGTCCAGGCCTCGGCCTCCTCGGTAGGGACAACGCTCGCTTCGCGCTGGTCGCGGCCGAGCACGCGGATCTCGTCGAGCAGCTGCGGGTCGTCTACATGTCCGCCTGCAACCGTCTCGCGCGCTAACGAGCGTACGAGCTCAACGGATTTCTCGCTGGTCAGCAGCTTGTGATGCTCGCCGGCAAGCGTACCCATGGCGTCGGCACGGGCGGCAGCGCCGTTGGCGGGAGCAATCGTCGCTCCATCGAACTCGGCAATCTTGAGCAGGTACTCGCGAGTCCACAGCTTGCCTTCGAGTTTGCGGAACTTTTTGACGGCCTTGTCGACCTTCATGCCTTTAGGCGTCTTGCCCGCTGCGGGCTTGGCCTTCTTATCGAGTTTCTTTCCCATACCGTATCCTTAATCTCGCAGGCCGAGCGCCGCAGGCGGGTGCGCGGCCAGTTTGCACAGTTACCTGCCTTATACCCAGCGCGAACAAAACGGAACGCGGCGATGCGCTCGCGAAATGTGCTATCCTATAGCCCAATGCGTTGACGGAGAGGGTTTTGCCCGCCGCGTCGCCGGCAAGAGAGGGAAGGTCATGGGCTGCAAGCCTTCCTGCGGTGGCAAGGGCCAAGCGTTCACTCCCGAGCAGCGACCTCAACGGGCGCGCGGCCAGTGGCAGCAAAGCCCCAGTAGGGAAGCCGTGAGCCTCGCGACAAGAGGCGCAGAGTGGGCGCGGCGGGCCAGACATCCGCCGGGTCAAACAAGGTGGTACCGCGGAATTTAACCGTCCTTGGGCAATGCACATGCCCGAGGGCGGTTTTTTTGTTACCGAACCGGGCCGCGTATCCGCAGCATCGGGCGGCATCAGCCGTCCCGGAGCGCGGATACGCGAGAGACGAAAGGGAAGACATGAGTCTGATTGATGATCTGGTCAAACTCGAGGAAGAGGCCAAGGAGCTCGTCGCAGGCGCCGACGACGCCGCAAAGCTCGAGGCTGCGCGCGTTGAGCTGCTCGGCCGCAAGGGCCGCATCACCGGCCTGATGCGTATGATGGGCAAGCTCGCCCCCGAGGATCGTCCCGTCATGGGCAAGCGCGCCAACGAGATGCGCCAGCTGATCGAGGGCATGCTCGACGAGCGCACCACCGAGATGAAGGCCGCCGCCCTCAAGCACGCACTCGAGCACGAGGCCGTCGACATTACGCTGCCGGGCATCCGTCCGCAAATCGGTCACCAGCACCTGATCAAGCAGATCATCGAGGAGGCCGAGGACATCTTCTGCGGCATCGGCTACACCGTCGAGTCCGGCCCCATGGTCGATACCTCCTACTACAACTTCACCGCGCTCAACGCGCCCATGGATCACCCGAGCCGCTCGGCCCGCGATACCTTCTACGTGGTCGACAACAACCCCGGCAGCGTCGCGCACCCCGAGGCTCACGCCCATGGCGAGTCCGACGTACTGCTGCGCACCCAGACCTCGGGCGTGCAGATCCACACCATGGAGTCGCAAAAGCCGCCCATCTACATGATCTGCCCGGGCACCGTCTATCGTCCCGACACGGCCGACGCCTGCCACCTGCCGCAGTTCAACCAGATCGAGGGCTTGGTCGTCGACGAGGACATCACCTTTGGCGACCTCAAGGGCACGCTCGACTACTTTGTTAAGTGCATGTTTGGCGAGGACCGCAAGACGCGCTACCGCCCGCACTTCTTCCCCTTCACCGAGCCTTCCTGCGAGGTGGACGTGAGCTGCCACGTGTGCGGCGGCAAGGGCTGCAACTTCTGCAAGCACAGCGGCTGGATCGAGATCCTGGGCTGCGGCATGGTCGATCCCAACGTGCTCATCAACTGCGGCATCGACCCCGAGAAGTACACCGGCTTTGCCTTTGGCATTGGCGCCGAGCGTGTCGCGGCCCTGCGCTACGACCTGCCCGACCTCAGAACTCTCATGACAGGCGATATGCGTTTCCTGAACCAATTTTAGGCTTGCCCAGGCACCCCATCTTGGCGTTCAAACCGTCGCTCGCGTACCTTTAGTACGCGTCGCTCCTCTTTCACGCCAACCTGGGGCACCTGGACAACCCTAAGGCGAACGTCTTCATTTGATATTCCTCCCTATGCGGAGATTAAGAACTAGGAGAGCTACATGCGCGTTTCTTACGACTGGCTCAAGACCATGATCGATATTCCGGAAGATCCTAAGACCCTTTCGGACGAGTATATCCGCACCGGCACCGAGGTTGAGGCGATTGACACCGTGGGCGAGTCCTTCGACCACGTGGTGACCGCCAAGGTGCTCACCAAGACCCCGCACCCCGATAGCGACCATATGTATGTGTGCTCGGTCGACGTGGGTGACAAGAACCTCGACGCCGACGGCAACCCCGCCCCGCTGCAGATTGTCTGCGGCGCGCAGAACTTCGAGGCCGGCGACCACATCGTCACGGCCATGATCGGCGCAGTTCTGCCCGGCGACGTCAAGATCAAGAAGAGCAAGCTCCGCGGCGTCGTGTCCATGGGCATGAACTGCTCTGCGCGCGAGCTCGGTCTGGGCGGCGACCACTCCGGCATCATGATTCTGCCTGAGGATACGCCCTGCGGCATGCCGTTTGCCGAGTATGTGGGCTCGAGCGATACCGTGCTCGACTGCGAGATCACGCCCAACCGCCCCGACTGCCTGTCCATGATCGGCATGGCCCGCGAGACCGGTGCCATCTTCGACCGCGATTTTCACGTTGAGCTGCCCGCCATCAAGGCCGAGACCGGCCGCGCGACCGACGACGAGCTTTCGGTCGAGATTGCCGACGAGGGCCTGTGCGACCGCTATGTCGCCCGCATCGTGCGCAACGTGAAGGTCGGCCCGTCGCCCGACTGGATGGTCAAGCGCCTCAACGCCCTGGGCGTGCGTCCGCACAACAACATCGTCGACATCACCAACTACGTGATGATGCTCACCGGTCAGCCGCTGCACGCCTTTGACCTGTCAACCTTTGCCGAGCGCGAGGGCCATCGCCGCGTGGTGGTTCGCGCCGCCCGGCAGGACGAGAAGTTCACGACCCTCGACGGCGAGGAGCGCACGCTCGACGCCGGCATGGGCCTCATCACCGACGGCGAGCGTCCCGTGGCGCTGGCCGGCGTTATGGGCGGCATGGATTCCGAGATCGAGGACGACACCGTCGACGTGATGGTCGAGAGCGCCTGCTTCAACGCCGGCCGCACCTCGCACACCAGCCGCGATCTGTCGCTGATCTCCGATGCCTCCATCCGCTTTGAGCGCCAGGTCGACGAGACCGGCTGCGTGGATGTCGCCAACGTTACCTGCGCACTCATCGAGGAGATCGCCGGCGGCGAGGTTGCTTCCGGCTACGTCGACGTTTTCCCCGCGCCCAAGACCATCGACAGCATTAAGCTGCGCCTGGCCCGCGTGCACGCCATCTGCGGCGCCGACATCGAGCCCGACTTTATCGAGCGCTCGCTCACCCGCCTGGGCTGCACCGTCGAGCGCGACGGCGAGGACTTTATGGTTACCCCGCCGAGCTTCCGCCCTGACCTGCCGCGCGAGATCGATCTGATCGAGGAGGTCCTGCGCCTGTGGGGCATGGGCCGCGTGACGGCGACCATCCCGGCTGCCAAGAACCACATCGGTGGCCTGACCCGCGAGCAGAAGCTCACCCGCAAGGTTGGCGAGATCCTGCGCGCCTGCGGCCTCAACGAGACCACGACTTTTGGCTTTGCCGCCCCGGGCGACCTGGAGAAGATCGGTATGTCTACCGAGGGTCGCGGCTGCCCCGTGATGCTCATGAACCCGCTGGTGGCCGAGCAGACCGAGATGCGCCGCTCGCTGCTGCCGGGTCTACTGCAGTCTGTGGCCTACAACGAGGCCCACGGCACGCCCAACGTGCACCTGTACGAGGTCGGCAGCCTGTTCCACGGCCGCGAGAACGCCAGCCTGCCCAAGGAGACCAAGTCCGTCGCGGGTGTGCTCTCGGGCCAGTGGAGCGAGCAGTCCTGGAACATGAAGTACCGCAAGCTGCGTTTCTTCTTTGGCAAGGGCATCGTCGAGGAGTTGCTCGCTCAGCTGCGCATCGAGAAGGTGCGCTTCCGTCCCGCCGAGGGCGAGGGCTACGCCTTCTTGCAGCCGGGCCGTGCGGCCGAGGTTCTGTCTGGCGGTACCGTGCTGGGCTGGGTCGGCGAGATTCACCCCGAGGCGCGCGAGGCCTGCGGCATAGATGAGGTCGTCGTTGCCTTTGAGCTCGATCTGGACAAGCTGATCAAGGGTGCCCGCAACCAGGAGAACTACCGTGAGTTCTCGCAGTACCCGGCTGTTGAGCACGACCTTGCAATCGTGGTCGACAACTCCGTGACCTGCGAGGACCTCGAGCGCCGTATTACCAGTGCCGGCGGCAAGCTGCTCGAGGGCGTGCGCCTGTTCGATGTCTACCGCGATCCGGTCCGCATTGGCAAGGGTAAGAAGTCCATGGCCTTTGCGCTTACTTATCGCTCCGACGATCACACGCTCACCAGCGAAGAGGTCGAGAAGGCGCACCAGAAGATCGTCACCAAGGTGTGCAAGGGCGTAAACGGCGAGGTCCGCGGCTAAGATCGCTTGCGTCTGTGACGAATGTATTGCAAAACGGCGCACTGCTTTGTTGGCAGTGCGCCGTTTGCTATGATAGCCGGCGGCGTGTTACGAATCTATCAATACGTAACACTATCAAGGTGATTCAAACGGCGCTGCGATTGCGTGCCGACAATCGGGAGGCATACATGCACATTCCAGATAATTATCTGTCCCCGCAGACCGATGCCGTCATGGCGGTGGCGATGGTGCCCGTTTGGGTTCACTGCATCAAGAAGGTGCGCGCCACGCTCGATCGCGAGCACATGGCTTTTCTGGGCATCTGCGCCGCGTTCTCCTTTTTGCTCATGATGTTCAACGTGCCGCTGCCCGGCGGCACCACGGGTCACGCCGTCGGCGGTGCGCTCATCGCACTGCTGCTGGGTCCCGAGGCCGCTGCCATCGCGGTTTCGGTCGCGCTGGCGCTGCAGGCGCTGCTGTTTGGCGACGGCGGCGTTCTGTCGTTTGGCGCCAACTGCTTTAACATGGCCTTTGTGCTGCCGTTTGTCGCTGCTATCGTGTTCGGTGCGCTCAACAGTCGTCTGCACGACAAGAGCTGGGGCACCTCGGTTTCTGCCGTCGTGAGCGGTTGGGTCGGCCTGTGCCTGGCGGCCCTGTGCGCGGCAATCGAGTTTGGTATTCAGCCGATGCTCTTTTCCAACGTTTCGGGCGCGCCGCTGTACTGCCCCTTCCCACTGTCCGTGGCTATTCCGGCCATGTTGATTCCGCATATGCTGGTTGCCGGCGTGATCGAGGGCGTGGCGACGGCCGCCATCTACGGTTTCATTAAGAAGACGGCGCCGAGCATTATCGTCGGGCCCGAGGCCGTCGATGGCCAGCTTGCCGCCGATGGTACCGCCAAGAAGACTTCCCTAATCCCCACGCTTATCCTGGTCGCCGTGCTTATCGTGGCCACGCCGCTGGGCCTTTTGGCCACGGGTGACGCTTGGGGCGAGTGGGACGCTGAGGGCGCCGCGACCGCCGTTCAGGAGGCTGGTGACGACAGCCTGCAGGCTTCGGTCGGCCTCGATGCTCCGACCTTTGCCGATGCGCTGCCCACGGGCGACTACCTGCAGGTCTATTCCGAGGAGCAGGGCCTTGGCTTTGCCGGCAAGGCCGCGATGTATATCCTTTCGGGCGTGATTGGCGTGGCGGTACTCACCATCGCATTCCGTCTGATCTCGCTTACGGTCAAGGAAAGCGGTGCTCATGGCAATAGCCGAGCTGCCTAGCTGGCTTGCGGCCGAGGAGCGATATGAGCCCGTGGGGGCTCGGCATCGTGTGATGCAAAAGAATGTCCTGCACCTGGCGAGCCTGCTTGAGCGGGTTCGCCTGGGTGGAGGTGCGCACGAGGGCGGGTCGATGGTCGACCGCGCCCTTTCTTGCGTTTCGGCTCCGGTGCGCCTGGTGGGGATGTTCGTTTGCGTCCTGTGCGTGTGTCTGACGCAAAGCCCGCTGTATCTCATGTTGATGGCGGCTATCGCGCTGGTGCTCGTTGCCGTGCGCCCTGTACGCGGGCTGCGCGCGACCTTTGTGCCGGCGCTCGGCGCCGCGGGACTCGCAGTGGTTCTGGCGCTGCCTGCCCTGCTGCTGGGCGCTTCTGCCACGGGCGCCATGCTCAAGATCGCGCTCAAGACCTTCATTAATGTGTCGCTGGTACTGGGCGTTTCGTGGACGCTTACCTGGAGCCGCATGTCGGCGGCGCTCAAGATGCTGCATCTGCCCGACGAGGTTATCTTTACCTTTGATATGGCGCTCAAGCATATCGAGGTGCTGGGACGCACAGCGCACGATCTGTGCGAATCGGTCATGCTGCGCAGCGTCGGATCCGCGCCTGCGGGTTTTTCGCGCACCGACTCGCTGGCGGGTATCATGGGCATGACGTTTATCAAGGCGATGGAATGCAGCCGCGCGATGGACGAGGCTATGCTTTGTCGCGGCTTTGCCGGTGCGTATCCGGCGCCCGCGCGCGCCGGGTTTGGCTGGCGCGATGCCGTTTACGCCGCCGTTGTGGCGTTGCTCGTCGTGTTGTGCGCGGTGTTGTAGCGCGGACGGTCGAACTGTCGATGTGAGTAGGGAAGGGCGGCGTTTTGGCAAACGATACGAATAACGCGATGGGTGCGAGCGGTGCTGCCGGCGCCGAGATCACGCCGCTCATCGAGTTTCGCGACGTGGTGTTTTCCTATGCGGGTCATACGGTGGTCGATGGCGTAACATTGCGGGTGAACCGTGGGGAGCTCGTTGCTCTGCTTGGTCCTAACGGCTGCGGCAAGACGACGATCATGCGTCTTATCAACGGCCTTGAGCTTGCGGACGCGGGTGCGTACCTGTTCGACGGGCATGCGGTCGATGCGGCATATCTCAAGGATTCCGCGACGGCCCAGCGGTTCCATCAGCGCGTGGGCTTTGTGTTCCAGAATGCCGATGCGCAGCTCTTTTGCGCCACGGTCGGCGAGGAGGTCGCGTTTGGCCCCGTCCAGATGGGGCTGCCGGCAGACGAGCTCGAGCGCCGCGTGCGCGATGCCATGGGGCTGTTCCAGGTTGCCGACCTTGCCGACGCCTCTCCCTATCAGCTCTCGGGCGGGCAAAAGAAGCGCGTTGCGCTGGCTGCGGTGGTGTCGATGAACCCGGATATCTTGGTCCTCGATGAACCTACCAATGGACTCGACGAAGATTCATGCGACATCGTGGTCAACTTCTTGCTGGCCTACGTCGCGGTGGGTAAGACGGTCTTGATGAGTACGCATCACCAGGATCTGGTGCGACGCCTGGGTGCCCGCGCCATCTATATCGATCGATATCACCATGTGGTCGAGGCGCCTTCGCCGTCGTATGGAACCGAAAGCGGTGCTACGGACTAGTTGCTGCGTAAAGCGTGCGTAGCCGCCTGCGCGGCTTTGCCGTGATGGTATAGTTATCCAGGTTTTTTATGGGGGTGGCTATGCCAAGCTGGAACATTCATATCGCTCAGACGGAGCGTTTGCTGGATCGCACCAGTGTGCTTGCCGATAGTGTGCGCGACCGCAATGCCTTTTTGTTTGGCTGCGTGGTTCCGGATATCTTCGTGGGCTATATGGTCCCTGGCATCGCCGATCCCATCCCGTACCGCATTACGCACTTTGCCAAGCCTGAGCCCATCCCTAAGCCTCGTGAGCATGAGTTCTGGGATACCTATGTGGCACCGTTGCTTAAAAGTTCGCCCACCGGTGCGCCGGCCGCGGCGACCTCGATTATCGAGGAACGCGAGCGATTGAACCGCGTGCACTATCCCCAGCGCTACAAGTATGCCGAGCCGGTTGCCGGTCCCGGCGCTAGTGAGTTCTCGCTTGCGTCCGAAGATGTGGCGCAGTCGCTGCTCGATTTAACGCTGGGCGTCTGGTCGCATCTGGTGGCCGACACGGTATGGAACACGCGTGTGAACCAGTATCTGGAGGCGCACGGCGGCAAGCCGTGTGAGGAGTTCCGCATTAAAAAGCAAGGCGACTTTGACTGGTTTGGCAAGACGCTGGGCATTGTTTCGATTCCGCGTGCGACCAATCGCCTGTATACCGCGGCGACGCGTTTTGGGCAGTATTCCATCCATAACGAATATGTGCTCAAGACTATCGGCGTCATGCACGAGATTGTACGCGAAAACCCCGGTGAGCCCGATCATCCGCCGTATCGCCTGCTAACCGAGGAATTTTTCGATGCAACGTTTACCGAGGTCATCGAGCTAACCGAGGCAGGCTTTGCCGAGCGCGTAGCCGCTCCCGGCACACCCGCACTGCCCCTGATTGCTAGCTGCTAGCTGGCCGGCCCGGTAGTGAACAGCTCGTCCCAATCGACAAATAGCTTTTGCCGCAGGGCATCTTCGGCGTCGCACTCCTGTTTGGTCTTTGGGGTGTAGGGAAGCCCAGCCTTTTTATGGATGAGCTCGGCTATGTGGTCGAAGCTCTTCTTATCCTTAATCTGGTCATAGGTAAGTTGGATGACGTCGTAGCCCATGTTTGTGAGTGCGGTGGCGCGCTCGGCATCGGAGAGGCTCGCGGCTTCGCTGTCATGAACGGAGCGGCCTTGGCATTCCAGAATGACACCCATGCTGTCGGTGAAACTTTCGATGAGGATGTCGGCGTAACAGCAGGTTTTGTCATACAGCGAACGTGCGGCTTCGCTGAGCGGGATGCGCGCGTTATTGGTGATGTCTATGCCCAGGCCGCCTTCGTCGCGGGGGAGTGAGATGAGCATGGATGTTTGGACCTCGAAGGGTGAGGCAGTCTGTCCTGTCATGCGTTTGGCGGCCCAACGGAGTTGTTTGACGCCGCGCAGGCCTGCGGCCTGCTTGGCGAACGCGGCGATATCCGCCGCGCTGAGGAGCGGCGCGCGTTTCCACAAATTGGTGCCATTGCCCTTGGTGTCGACAACACGCTCCCAGCCACAGTCGGGTGGAATGAACTTAAGGGAAATCGCCTCATCAAGTTGCTGTTGCGTACGCTCGCAGGGCGTAAATACTGCAAATGAGCTGCACATCTCATAACACGCCATGAGCAGCTGGTTGCGTGAGACCTGCGTAGCAAGGTTGAGCAGTGTGAACTCGGGCGATGTGACATCAAATCCATGTTCAGTTTGCCTAAACGACCCGGGAGGTGGTTCCTGGGTCAGCAGGCGGCTGCGAAAAAGCTTGCCGTTCGCGCGGCGACCCTTTTCGCCCACGAATCTCCAGACCGGCTTGTCGAGTAGATCCTCAAATACTGGCTGTTTTGAGTAATGCACCAAGCGATGGTCATGGTCGGGCGGCAGGATTGCCGGATAGAGTCCCAGTATCTGGGGCGGGATGCGATAGTACTGGAAAGCCGAGGGTCCGCAAGCGAGAAATGACATAGCAATCCGATCGTTTGAGCGTTGTTTGGGCTAGAAAGGCTATCGGTTTCGGAAGTGCGGGGAAAAAGAGAAGCAGGCAAAGCACAAGGAGTATTTGAGCCAACTTTATCAGGGGTTTTGTTGAAATAAAAGGGCTTGTGCTTGGGGGTGAGCAATTTTTCCCCGCACTTCCGAAAACATAGTCATTTTTGACCTTGCTAAAACGATTTAGCAGCGTCGGTTAAGGTGTGGGTTTGCCACCGGGCGAACACTTTTAGCGCTTGGGACTTTATTATTTGGGCCCTGAAGGGTGGATTTCGCGCTTTTGGTAAAGAAATGAGTGCGTGTTTTGCCGTGTGCAGGTATTGGCACACAGAAAAAGGGCCCGGAAGGCGAAGCCTTCCGGGCCCTTTGCAATGCAAATCTGCTTGCAAGTGCGATTTAGCGCACCTGAGCGACGTAAGCGACGTTGGTCGAGGAAACCTTGTCCTCGAGCTGGACGCTCATGCGGGGATCGCCGGCGGTGGCGACGGTCAGATCGCCGGCCTCGACGTAGCCGAGCTCCTTGGCGGTCTCGATCGCCTTGACGATCGTGCCGTTGACGGTGCCCTGGGTAATCTCTGCCTGGTGCGGGATGACGCCCCAGTACATGATCATCTGCTGGACGGCCCACTCGTGGCGGGAGAACGCGCAGATCGGCATGTTGGGACGGAAGTGTGAGATCAGGCGAGCGGTACGACCGGTGGTCGTCGGCACGGTGATGCACTTGGCGCCAACGGTGGTGGCCATGTTCACAGCGGACATACCCACAACGTTGTTGACGACGCGGGTGCCGTGAGCGTCAGCCGGAACCTCGAGCGGAGCGTGGGCCGGGAGGTACTTCTCGGTCTCGAGAGCGATGCTGGCCTGCATCTTAACGGCCTCGACCGGGTACTTACCGGCAGCGGACTCGCCGGACAGCATGACGGCGTCGGTGCCGTCGTAAATGGCGTTAGCAACGTCGGCAACCTCGGCGCGCGTCGGGCGCGGGTTCTGCTGCATGGAGTCGAGCATCTGCGTAGCGGTGATGACGGGCTTGTAGGCCGCGTTGCACTTGGCGATGATCTCCTTCTGGATGTGGGGAACGAGCTCGGGCTTGATCTCGATGCCCAGGTCGCCACGGGCGACCATGATGCCGTCGGAAGCCTCGAGGATCTCGTCGAAGTTCTCGACGCCAAGGGCGCACTCGATCTTCGGGAAGATCGTCACGTGCTCGCCACCGTTCTCGCGGCAAAGCTTGCGGATGCCACGGACGGACTCGCCGTCACGGATGAAGGAAGCGGCGATGTAGTCGATGTTCTCGGTCAGGCCAAAGAGAATGTCCTGACGATCGCGCTCGGTGATGGCGGGCAGCGAGATGTTGACGTTGGGCATGTTGACGCCCTTGCGCTCGCCGATCAGGCCGTCGTTCTTGACGACGCAGGTCATGTCCTGACCGTCGACGGACTCGACCTCGAGGGCAACCAGGCCGTCGTCAATCAGGATGAGGGAGCCCTTCTCGACCTCGGAGGGCAGAGCCAGGTAGTCGAGGGAGATGTGCTCAGCGGTGCCGTGGAAATCCTCGGACGTGGGCTGAGCGGTGACGACGATCTTGTCGCCGGTCTTGACGGCAACCTTCTTGCCGTCGACCAGAAGGCCGGTGCGGACTTCTGGGCCCTTGGTGTCGAGCAGGATGCCGACGGGCAGACCGAGCTCCTTGGAAATACGACGGACGCGCTCGATGCGACCGTGGTGCTCGTCGTAAGAGCCGTGCGAGAAGTTGAAACGGGCGACGTTCATGCCCGCCTTGATCATCTCGCGGATGGTCTCGTCGCTATCGCAGGCGGGACCCATGGTGCATACAATCTTAGTGCGCTTGTACATTCAGACCTCCATCTGACATCGTCTTGCGCTGATAGATAAACCATAAGAAATAAAACTGAGTTGATTATAACGAAATGACGACCGAATACCCCAAAAAATCGACCGTACGCCGATTTAGAAGTTCATCTTTTAGTCAAAAAAGACTAAAGAAAAACTTTTACCAAGCGGTCTTACCGCTGCTATCTGGGCGATATTTCAGTTTGCCGATGCGCTGAAGAAAAAACGTTTTATCAATCTCGAGCATCACACTGTCTGCACCGTTGCGCCTGTGCCGTGTTTCCAGATGGAATGTTTTGGCTAGACGCGTCGCTTTGGGGTACCATAGCTCCACTATCAACTGCCGCTCAGCACGGCAGCCTTGATGAGCCCTTGCCCTTCTCCTGGGAATTATGATCGGGCATCAATCTGCTGAGTGGCCCGAATCCCAGGAGGGGACTCTATATGCAAAAGGAATACCTGTCCGCCGCGGCGGAGGTGCTCAGCGACCAAGGTGTCGATGAGAACCTCGGCCTGAGCAACGGCGAGGCGTCGTCGCGTCTTGCCAAGACAGGCCCTAACAAGCTTGAGGAAGCCGAGAAAACGCCGCTTTGGAAGCGTTTCTTTGAGCAGATGGCCGACCCCATGGTCATCATGTTGATCGCGGCCGCGGTTATCAGCGCGCTCACGGGCATGGTCAAGGGCGAGCCCGACTTTGCTGATGTCGCCATCATCATGTTCGTCGTTATCGTCAACTCGGTGCTGGGCGTAGTCCAAGAGGCCAAGAGCGAGGAGGCCCTCGAAGCCCTGCAAGAGATGAGCGCGGCGCAGTCCAAGGTACTGCGCGACGGCAAGCTCGTGCACCTGCCGAGCGCCGAGCTCGTGCCCGGTGACGTGATCATGCTCGAGGCGGGCGACTCCGTCCCGGCCGACTGCCGCGTGCTCGAGAGCGCCACGATGAAGATCGAAGAGGCCGCACTCACCGGCGAGTCCGTGCCGGTCGAGAAGCACGCCAACGTGATCGAGCTTGCTGCGGGCACCGATGACGTGCCGCTCGGCGACCGCAAGAACATGTGCTACATGGGCTCCACCGTTGTGTACGGCCGTGGCCGCGCCGTCGTGGTCGGCACCGGTATGAACACCGAGATGGGCAAGATTGCCGGCGCCCTGGCCGAGGCTAAGGAAGAGCTCACGCCGCTGCAGGTGAAGCTCGCCGAGCTCAGCCGCATCCTTACCATCATGGTTATCGTCATCTGCGTCGTCATCTTTGGCGTCGATATCCTCCGCCACGGCGTGGGCAACGTCCTTACCGACCCGACCGCTTTGCTCGACACCTTTATGGTCGCCGTCTCGCTCGCCGTCGCTGCCATCCCCGAGGGCCTGGTCGCCGTTGTGACCATCGTGCTGTCGCTTGGCGTGACCAAGATGGCCAAGCGCCAGGCGATTATCCGCAAGCTTTCTGCCGTCGAGACCCTCGGCTGCACGCAGACCATCTGCTCCGACAAGACCGGTACCCTTACTCAAAACAAGATGACCGTCGTCAAGCACGAGCTTGCTGCGCCTAAGGAGAAGTTCCTGGCCGGTATGGCGCTGTGCTCCGATGCCCAGTGGGACGAGGATTTAGGCGAGGCCGTGGGCGAGCCGACCGAGTGCGCGCTTGTCAACGACGCCGGCAAGGCGGGCCTCACCGGCCTGACTGCCGAGCATCCGCGTGTGGGCGAGGCCCCGTTCGACTCGGGTCGTAAGATGATGTCCGTGGTCGTCGAGACCCTGGACGGCGAGTATGAGCAGTACACCAAGGGCGCGCCCGACGTGGTGATCGGCCTGTGCACCCACATCTACGAGGGCGATAAGGTCGTCCCCCTGACCGAGGAGCGTCGTGCCGAGCTCGTGGCGGCCAACAAAGCCATGGCCGACGAGGCCCTGCGCGTGCTGGCGCTGGCGAGCCGCACCTACACCGAGGTTCCCGCCGACTGCAGTCCCGCTGCGCTCGAGCATGACCTGGTCTTCTGCGGCCTGTCCGGCATGATTGACCCTGTCCGCCCCGAGGTCGCCGACGCCATCCGCGAGGCCCACGATGCCGGTATTCGCACCGTGATGATCACGGGCGACCATATCGATACCGCCGTGGCCATTGCCAAGCAGCTGGGAATCGTCACCGATCGCAGCCATGCCATCACCGGTGCCGACCTCGATCGCATGAGCGACGAGGAGCTCGACGCGCATATCGAGGACTACGGCGTGTACGCCCGCGTCCAGCCCGAGCACAAGACCCGCATCGTCGAGGCTTGGAAGTCGCGCGACCAGATCGTGGCCATGACGGGCGACGGCGTCAACGATGCCCCGTCCATCAAACGCGCCGACATCGGCGTTGGCATGGGCATCACCGGCACCGACGTTACCAAGAACGTTGCCGACATGGTGCTTGCCGACGACAACTTCGCCACCATCATCGGTGCCTGTGAAGAGGGCCGTCGTATCTACGACAACATCCGCAAGGTCATCCAGTTCCTGCTTTCGGCCAACCTTGCCGAGGTCTTCTCGGTGTTCATCGCCACGCTCATCGGCTTTACCATCTTTCAGCCGGTGCAGCTGCTGTGGGTGAACCTGGTCACCGACTGCTTCCCCGCGCTCGCGCTGGGCATGGAGGACGCCGAGGGCGACATCATGAAGCGCAAGCCGCGCAACGCCAAGGACGGCGTCTTTGCCGGCAATATGGGCCTGGACTGCGTGGTCCAGGGCCTGATCATTACCGTGCTGGTGCTGGCGAGCTTCTTTGTGGGCGTGTACTTTGACATGGGCTACATCCACATCGCCGATATGATCGCAGGCAATGCCGACGAGGAAGGCGTGATGATGGCGTTCATCACGCTCAATATGGTCGAGATCTTCCACTGCTTCAATATGCGCAGCCGTCGTGCGTCGCTGTTCACCATGAAGAAGCAGAACAAGTGGCTGTGGGCCTCCGCCGCGCTGGCGCTGGTACTGACGGTGATCGTAACCGTGCAGCCGACGCTTGCCGAGATGTTCTTTGGTCCCGTGACGCTCGAGCTCAAGGGTGTTATCGCCGCGCTGGGCCTTGCCTTCCTGATCATTCCGCTGATGGAGATCTACAAGGCGATCATGCGCGCCGTGGAGAAGGAGTAGGTCGAAAGGCTATCCTTCCCACCGGCCCGACCGCCTGCGGGGTTTCCACGGGCACGTCCTCGCCGCTTTGCGGCTGCGGGATGTGCCCTTGGGAAACCCCTCCCGGCGGGCGGGCCTTCGGATAACCTCTCAGGACCATAAGCTGAGGGAAAGTTTGTGAGCTGGTCGGGCTTTGCCCGGCCAGCTCTTTTTGTTTTAAAATACCTGCTCAGTTGTGTGGTTTTGTGCTGGGAGGCATCTGTGGGCAAAGCTAAGGCTAAAGCGAAGAAAAAGACGACGGGGGCGCGGGCTAAGCGCGATCGTCGCCGGAAGCTCGCGACCGAGGCTCCCGCATCTGCTGAGGAGCTGCTGGCAAGCGTGCCGGGACTCGACGCGCTGCAGGACGTTCCGGCGTTTGATGACCTGCCGGTCGATGAAGCCCAGCAGACTGCCTTTGATGATTTCTGCGCACATGCCGAGGAGCCCGAGCAGATGCAACTTGGTGCCGTGGTGCGCTTGGATCGCGGGTTTCCGCTGGTGGCTACTGCCGACGACACCTTTCGCGCCGAGCATGCCGTGGGGTTTGCCAAGTCGCGCGGCGAGGACGAGGTCCTGCTGCCTGCCGTGGGCGACCGTGTGGCGGTGCGCCGCGCTCCCGGGCACGATATGGGCGTGATTGAGTGCGTGCTGCCGCGCCATACGAGCTTTGAACGTTGGCGCGGCCGTGCCCGCGGAGAGCGCCAGGTGCTCTGCTCCAACGTGGATAGCGTGCTAATCGTGCAGGCGCTCGGTGCTGGCGAGGTGCTGCTCGACCGCGTGGCGCGCTCGCTGGTGTTGGCGCTCGACTGCGATGCCGAACCGGTGGTGGTGCTCACCAAAGCTGACCGCTGCGATGCCGAGGAGCTCGAGCGCGATCTGGACCGCGCGCGCCGCCTGGTGGGTCCGGACGTGCGCGTGATCGTGACGTCCTCTGCCGAGGGCCGCGGCCTGGACGAGGTCCGTTCCTGCGTGCCTGCTGGGAGCTGCGCCATGATTCTGGGCGAGTCGGGTGCCGGCAAGTCGACGCTGCTCAATGCACTGCTGGGCCACGATACGTTGGCGACCGGCGGTGTGCGCGAACGCGACGATCAGGGCCGTCACACTACCGTCGCGCGCGTGATGGTGGCGCTGCCGGGCGACGCCGGCGTGATCGCCGATGCCCCGGGCCTGCGCAGCCTACCGCTCGTGGGTCACGAGCGGGGTCTGGCGCGCGCCTTCCCCGAGATTGTCGAGGCATCGCGCGCGTGCCGGTTTGGCGATTGCACACATACCCATGAGCCGGGTTGCGCCGTTCGCGAGGCCGAGGACGCCGGGCAGATCGACGGCCTGCGTCTGGAAACGTTCCAAAACCTGGCGTCATCCATGCGCGTGAGCGCTCAAATGCTCGATCCCGATGTCCATTTGTAATTGATTTTTCCTATGACAGCCGTCTCCCAACTGTTCGGGAGACGGCTTTTTTGCTGTGGAAAAGCCTCGAAACATGCAGTTTGCTGACGTGCTGACCAAAACCTTGCCACGAGCTTGACGGGCTGGTCAGTTTTTGGTCAGCGATTGGTTTGACATCGAAAACCAAGATCGCGATTGCGCCGCTTTGCACTCTGACCGCCCAGACAATGGTGGTACGGGCATTCGCCCGGCACTGCCATGAGAGGAGCGGCCGTGAACAAGAGCAAGCGCATCGCCATCAGTCTGGTCGCAGGCGTGCTCGCTGCTCTGCTCTGCATGGTTTACGGCTCGTCGATCCGCTCGCAAGCCGAACAGGTCCAGGCTGAGACCTTGGCCAAGTACGGGGGCGATCGCGTCGAGGTATGCGTTGCGGCGCGCGATATCGATGTGGGCGAGACCCTCGATGAGACCAATGTCATAACCCAGGAATGGCTGACGAGCCTGCTGCCGCGTGACGCAGCGACCGAGCTGCGCCAGGTGCGCGGCGACGTGACGACTTCGCGTATTCCCAAAAACGCCGTGATCTGCAATGTCTACACCAAGGCCGAGAGCCACAAGCTCGAGGTGCCTAAGGGCAAGGTCGCCGTTTCGGTGGCGGTCGATGCCGAGCACTCGGTCGGCGGCGCCACGGGCGTGGGCAGCTACGTGGATGTGTATGTGCAAAAAGACGGCGTAACCGATCGGCTGTGCGGCGCGTACGTGATCGATACCAGTGAGGATTCCGGTGCCACGCGCGAGGGCAAGATCGAATGGGTGACGCTGGCGGCTGACCCCGAAGACGTCAAGGAACTGCTGGGCGCCTCGGGCAAGGGAACGGTCAGCTTGACGATTCCCGCCACGGCTCGCGGCAAAAAGAGCGGAGGCGACGAGTGATGAAGGCGATCTGGCTTGCGTGCTGCGCGTGCGGCGATTACGGGCTGTTGCAGCGGGAAGTCGAGGGCCGTGATGCGGGTGCACAGGTGCTTCGCGTGGGTGACCTGGACGGGCTGGTTTCCATGGCGCGGGCGTTTCCGTCGCGCCGCGGGGCTGCCATCATCGCGGCGTCTCTGTTTGATACCGAAGATGTGCGCAAGACTGTTGCGCGCCTGACGGCCGAAGGCCGCGTGAGTCGCGTGGTCGTGTTGATAGAAGCGCTCGATCCGTCGGATATCGAGGGGCTGTTTCGCGCGGGGGCGACCGAGGTCATCGCTGCGCACAGTATATGTGGCAACGGGCGCGCGGGCGAGGGAGCGGTTGATTCCGATCGGCGCATGACGATTGAGCCCGATGCTTTTGTTGATAGGGAACCCGGGGCGCCTCGCGCTACAAGAGGCCCGCGTGTTGATGATTATGGAAAAGCGGAAGCCGAGCATGGTCGGCGCCCCCGGAACCCCCTTGTATACGATGACGCTGGAGGGCCGGCACAGCATGCTGGCGACTCCCCGGCTGTAGATATGGGATACGTGCACGGCGTGAATCTGGCGGATGAACTGGACGAAGTTGAGGGCTTTGCCGGGTGCGGCGAGTTGTCGCCGATGCAGCATGAGCAGATTGCACAGAACGAGCCTGCCTCGCAGACCGAACAAGCTGCCATGCCGGCTTGGACGCAGCGTGTGGTTGCGGCGGGGGAGACGGGGACGCTGTCACCGACGCCCGCCCCGCCGCTTCAGATGCCGCCGGCAGACGCCGCCGCTCCGCCGCATCGAGCTCCGGTCATCTGCGCCATTTCGGGTTCGGGCGGTTGCGGCAAGTCGACGATTGTTGCCACCATGGCACACACATCGTCGCTGTTGGGCTTGCGTGCCGCCGTGCTCGACCTGGACCTGATGTTTGGAAACCTTTACGACTTGTTAGGCGTCGATGCTCCGCGCGATATAGCGGCACTTATCGAGCCGTCGGCGGCGGGCGCGCTCGCCGAGCCGGATATCGTAGCCGCATCGATGCGCGTGGCGCCGGGCGTTACGCTCTGGGGTCCCGTCGCGGCGCCCGAGCAAGCCGAGCTCATGGCACGTCCGGTGGAGCTATTGCTTGATGTTCTGCGTCGCGAATCCGACGTGGTCTTTATCGATACCTCGGTCTTTTGGGGCGACGCCGTGGCGGCTGCGGTGGCGGCGAGCGACCGTTGTCTGGTCGTTGGCGATGCGGCGGTGTCGTCCGCGACATCGGCGTCGCGCGTCATTGAACTGGCAAGTCGAGTAGGTGTGCCGCGCACGCGCATGAGCGCTGTGTTCAACCGGTTCGGTGCGCGCGGGGCAGACGAGGACGTCGCCATGCGCTTTGAGATTGCCTGTGCGTTGAGCTCCAAGATTCGTATCGCCGATGGCGGACAGGATCTCGCCGCGCTCATGGCGTTTGGGCGCGCTGACGAGGCAGTGGGGCAGACCAGCGCTTTTGCGACCAGTGTGCGCGAGGCCACGCGCGAGATGCTCGTGGAACTGGGGTGCGCCGTCGGCCCTTGGAGCGATATGGTCGCCGACCGTGCAACACGCACCGAACGCCCGCGTATTCGCCTTCCCTGGTCGCGCGAGGGTGATCAGCGATGAGCCTGCAAACGAGGATTAAGGCTGCCGGCGCTGCAGCGACGGCAGCGCCTGTAGATGCAGGGCGTCGCCGCGCGGTGAAACGACGCACCAAGCGCGCCGTAATGGACCGCATGGGTTACGACGAAGTGGCGCGTATCAGCGCCTATATCGACCCGGCGCTTGCCCGCTCGGAATTGCGTCCCGCGGTGGAGGCGGCGCTCAATGTTGAGGAGCCGACCGATCTCGCGACGCCCGAGCGCGAGACCATCATCGACGAGATTTTGGATGATGTGGTGGGCTTGGGGCCGTTGCAGCCGCTCATCGAGGACGACACCGTTACCGAGATCATGATCAACGGCTGCCGCTCGGCTTTCTTTGAACGCGGCGGCGTTTTGTATCCCATCGAGCACGCGTTTGAGGACGACGAACAGATCCGTGTGCTAATCGACCGCATCATCTCGCCACTTGGCCGCCGTATCGACGAGCGCAGCCCCATTGTCAACGCCCGCCTCAAAACGGGCTATCGCGTCAACGCGGTGATTCCGCCTGTGGCGATTGACGGACCGATTCTCACCATCCGAAAGTTCTCGGACCGTATCTGCTCTCTGGACGAGCTCGTGGGGTTGGGATCGCTGCCGCTTTGGTATGCGCAGCTGCTGTCGTGCGCGGTGTCGCTGCGACAGGACCTGGCGGTTGCGGGGGGCACGGGATCTGGTAAGACCACCCTGCTCAACGCGTTGTCATGCGAGATTTCCACCGGCGAGCGCATCGTGACGATCGAGGACTCTGCCGAGCTCAAGTTTGCGCATCATCCGCACGTGGTGCGCCTAGAGGCGCGCGAGGCTTCAATTGAGGGTGAGGGCGCGGTGACGATCCGCGACCTGGTAACTAATGCCCTGCGCATGCGCCCCGACCGCATCGTGGTGGGCGAGGTGCGCGGTGCCGAGTGCTGCGACATGTTGCAGGCCATGAACACGGGCCACGACGGGTCGCTCACCACACTTCATGCGGGTTCAGAACAGGAGACCGTGGTGCGCCTGACGTTGCTTGCACGTTATGGCATCGATCTGCCGAGCGAGCTCATCGAGGAGCAGATTGCCATGGCGCTCGACGGCATCGTGATGTCCGAGCGCCACGCCGATGGCAGGCGCTTTGTGGCCTCATATTCGGGGGTTCGCCGCGGCGTGTCGGGCGGTGTTGAGCTCGAACGCTACGTGACTTTCGATGCCGCCGAGTGCACCTGGACGCTCGACCGCGAGCCGCCGTTTATCGCAGAAGGCCTGCGGTCGGGGACGCTTACACAAGAGGAGGTGGACGAATGGAGATCGCTATGCCCCTCGTCGTAGGGGGCTTGGCAGGGCTTTCTGTCGCGACGGCGTGTGGGGCAGAGCCTCGTGTGCCGCAGGTACCGCCGGCGGAGCTGGCACGTCAGGCGCTCGAGACGGTGGCAGAGAAGCTGCCGCGTGAGCTGGTGGAAAACGATCTGCTGAAAAAGATCGCCCGTTCGTGGGCATCGTTGGTCCCCACAGATCGCTTTGGGCTTGCTATTGAGGATAACGCGACTCGCTTGGCATTTCTGCTGCTATCGAGCGGTGTCTGCTGCGTTTTGCTAACGATGGTGTCGTTATCGCCCCTCGGATTTGCCTTGGGACTTGTTGCCCCGTTTGTCGTTGGCGCCGCCCGGGATGGCTTTGAGAGTCGGCGCGAGCAACACGATGTGGAGGAGGCCATGCCCGAGGCGTTTACCGCACTTTCCATGTCGCTTGCCTCGGGACATTCGCTGGCCCAGGGCATGCGCTTTGTGGGCGCTCATGCGCAAGAGCCGGTGCATACCGAGTTTTTGCGGGTGGCGGCGGCGATCGATTGCGGCATCTCGGCGACCGATGCGCTCGACGACCTGCTTGTCCGCATCGACGCCCCCGGGCTTTCGCTTGTCGCGTTGGCGCTCAAGGTGTCGCAGCGAACCGGTGCCCCGCTTGCCGACCTGCTGGCCGAGGCGTCGAGCATGGTGGGGGAGCGCATTGAGCTCAAGCGCCGCCTGGATGTCAAGACGTCGCAGGCCCGCATGTCGGCGCATATGGTCGCGGCGATGCCGGCGGGCATGTGCGCGGTGTTGGCGCTGCTTTCGGCAGATTTTCGTCGCGGTCTTGTGACGCCTGCCGGTGCGGGCGCTGTGGTGCTGGGTCTTGCCCTCAACGCCGTTGCCCTGGTGGTTATCCGGCGCATTATGAGGGTGGAGCTATGAGCGCCCTGGTTGCAGTTGCGGCTTGCCTGTGCGCTCTGAGTGTATTTGTCGCGACGGGTTTGGATCGGGCGGATGCACGCAAGATCGCAGGTACCTGCAAGCGCGAGGCAGTGCTGGTCGCTGCTGCGGGTCGCTCGGTGGCCGATGCCCTGACCGCGCGAGTGAAGGGCGCGGTTGGGGCGGGCGGCCCGGCGCGAGTGTCGCTCGGCGAAGTGTCCGAGATGATCGATGTTGTTCGCTTGGGTCTTTCGGCCGGTCTTTCGTTTGATGCGGCGCTTGAGATTTTCTGCGCCAACCGCCGGTCAGTGCTGGCTCTTCGCCTTGAGCGGGCCCGCATGGCGTGGCAGGTGGGCGTGGGCACGCGTGAGGACGAGTTGTTGGCCGCCGCGCGCGACCTGGACGTGCGAGCGCTCGAGACCTTTGCCATCACGGTGGGGCAGGCGCTCGCCCTGGGTGCCCCACTTGCCGAGACGCTGGCCGCTCAAAGTCGCGAGATCCGTGCAGCTCATCGCGCCGCGGTTGAGCGCGAGATCGAGCGTGCGCCCGTCAAGCTGCTGATTCCCACCGGCACGCTCATCTTGCCGGCGTTGCTTCTGTCCATATTGGGCCCGCTGCTGGGAGCAGGCGGGATGATGTAGGGAGGAATACATGAACACGATGGTCGAAGTTGCTGACAAGGCTTGGAACTGGGCTTTTTGCCGGGCGATCCGCGCTCGCCAGCATGCCAAGGAACTGTTGCAGGAGGAGAGCGCGCAGGGTACCACCGAGTACGCCATTTTGGTGGGCGTGCTTGTGGTGATCGCGATTATTGCCATCGTTGCATTTAAAGGCAAGGTTAAAGAGCTATGGGATGCGATCAGCGAGGGCATCAACAGCCTGTAGAGGGCGAGCGCCCCATCGGGGTGCTGCTGGTGTTTGCTTGCCTGATCGTGGCGATAGCGGCGGTGCTTTGGGGGCTTAACTCCGCGCGGCAGCAGCGTCCTGGGGCCGCCTTCGACTCGGGCTCAGATTCGGCGGTGGCGTCTCAAAAAGATGAGACGCGAGATGCGGACGATTCGGATGTCGCTGTCACGGCGCAAACCTTTCTGCGGACGCTCGACAAGCGGTCTGCCACTGCGACGGATTCGCCTGAGGGCAACGCGATTGCGGTCCGGCTTGCATGGTCCGAGGACCGACCGATGACCGAGGCAGCGGCGGATATGTTACGCGCCTACCGCGAGGTGCCAACGGCCCAGCTCGCCCTGAGCGGCTATCTCGATATTAAGGGCAACGTATGGGGCGCCATCGTGCGCGATGGACGCGGCTGGGTCGATATGGTGACGGTTGCTGCGGATGTCGGCGATGCTTCGTGCCGCCTGCGCGTGATCCGCCTGAGCCCGCAGGCATCGAACTCAAAGGAGGGGTCGTGAAATGCATGACGTCCTGCGCGAGGAATCTGCCCAGGCGACGGTCGAATACGCCATCGTCACGGTGGCGCTGCTTTCCATCGTGCTGGCGATCGCGGGACTTTGGCGTGCTGGCACCGATGGGCGCTTGGCGGCGCTGGTCGAGCGGGCGGCATCCCATGGCGTTGCCTCGACGTCGGTTATCGACGCCGCTGCGGGCGCTAAGGACATCGCGTTGTATTGATATCGCGCGTGAGGACCGGGCGCAGTCTACGGTCGAGGCCGCTTTTTTGCTGCCGACGTTTCTGACGCTCATCCTTCTCGCACTGCAACCGGTGTGCCTGCTCTATACGCGCGCGGTCATGGAGTCTGCCGCCGCCGAGACCGCGCGGCTCATGACCACGACGACGGCGGAGGACGATGATCTTAAGGAGTTCACCCGCCGCCGGCTTGCCGCAGTGCCCAACGTTTCGATCTTTCATGCCGGCGGGCCGTTGTCGTGGGATATCGAGCTTGGCCGGGCCGGTGCGGGTGGCGTCTCGTCCGTGTCCGTTTCCGGCGAGGTCAAGCCGTTGCCTGTGATCGGTGCGTTTGCGCAGGCTATGGGTGGTACCGCCGAGGGCGACTACGTTGAGCTCAAGGTCAATGTCTCGTATCAATCGCGTTCCGAATGGCTGGAGGGAGATTATGATTCGTGGATTGCTGCATGGGATTAAGCGTTTCTGGTCTAGACGCGTTTTGACGCGCCGTCCGAGCTGCCATCGCAAACGAGGCGGCTTTATGGGTCGAGCCGGTATCGACCTGTTTATCGAAGACGGTGCCTACACCACGCTTTCCTCTGCCGTGGTCATCCTAGTGGTGCTCACGTTGTTGTTTTCGTCAACCGCGGCGATATGGAGCATGTCGCGTGCCGGGGATACCCAGGTGGCGGCCGATAACGGCGCGCTGGCGGGTGCCAACGTAGTGTCGTCCTATCACACGGCTGCCACGGTGGTTGATGCGAGCATCTTGAGTCTGGGGCTGGCGGGGTTTGCCACGATCGGGACGGGCCTGGTCGCCATCCTCATCCCGGGTGCCGAGCCGGTTGCCGGCAATATGGTCGACACCGGGATTGGGATCATTAAAACGCGCAACAAGTTTGCCAAAAGCGCATCGGAAGGCTTACAGAAAATCGAGACGGCTCTGCCGTATCTGGTTGCCGCGCGAGCTACACAGGCGGTGTCGGCGCAGGATACCGATAGCGTGAGCTATACCGGTACGGCGCTTGCCGTGCCCAGGACGTCCGAGTCCGATTTCGTTGCGCTCGAGGGGCCCGAGATCTCGCCCGATGCTATTAAAGACACGTCAGATGATTTAGAGCTCGCAGCCAAAAAGTTGAAGGAGGCTTCTGAGGATACGGCGAAAGCAAAAGAGCGCGCCTGGCTTGCGGACTGCGGCGGGTCGGACAAGGGCACGATTGGTAGCCGTTCGTGCATGTGGGAGCGCGCGAAGAAGCTGGCGTCGCTGCCGGGCGAGCTCAACCCACATTACGCATCGAGCGTCACGTGGGAGCCCCAGGTGGCGCTTGACCGAGCGAGAACATATTACCGTCAGCGCCTGGCTAACGAAAAGCCGCTTGGAAGCGGTGTCGAGATGCAGGCGGAGTCTGCCGCTCGAAAGGCGTTCTATCGGTATGCCGGTGAAGAGCTCGGGCGTGCCTCCATCGTGGACGACGGCACGAGCGTCGTCGCGGACCTGCCGCTGCTGCCGCGCAATGCGGACGAGGTCAGGGCGAGCGATCTTTATACCGATGCCGCGTGGCCGACGAGCAGCAATGACGGCAAGACGTACATCCATTATGGAACTGGCTGCCCAAACTATAAAAAGGGAGCGCCGGGAGGACTGTCATCGGTTGCTGACTTTGACGGGAGAGAAGCATGCGACCGCTGCCATTTTGGAGTCAAGACACTGGGTGCCGTCGCCGCTCCTTCTACATCGATCGAAAACGGCTTCGAGTATCACTTTGACAAGTTCAAAGACGCCATGGAAGACTACGCCGAATGCCGCAACAAAGAGCTTGAGCTCGAGCGACAGACCGAAGGCGAGGCCGATCGCGCGGGAAGCGCATTCGATCAGGCCATTCAAGCGCTTTCGGGTGAGCGTCCGCGTATCGCGCCGCCCGGTCGCAACGGCGTGGTCGCCCTTGCGGTTTCGGGCGATATGACCAGCCCCGATCAACTTAACTCCTCGTTTAACACGGCGGTTGAGCTTGGCAGTCGTGGTGCCATCTCTGCCGCGGTGCTGGCGCCCGATGAGGCGACGGCGCAAAACAACGTGCTTTCGCGATTTTTCTCGACATTGAAGGAACGCTCGGGCGGCGTTGCCGGCGTGCTCGACGGCGTCATGGATGTTTGGGGACGGCTGCTCGTAGGATACGGTGATATCCAAGGTTCGGCCGACGAACTTATGGACGAGATGATTAAAGACCTAGGAGGGGGCGGCGGCGCGTTGGGCTCCATCGCATCGTGGCTCGGCGATACCGTTTCGGCGTCCGTGGCGGCGCTGGGTTTGGAACCGTGCGACCTGCGCCTGCGAAAGCCGGTGCTGACCGATTCCGCCAACGTCATTAAGAGTCCGGGGTCTGACATTGCTGGTTTCTCTCAAGCGCAAGACAAGCTGCGAGGTATTCCGTTGGGCGTGACCGATCCCAAGGCGCTTTGCGAGGCGTTGGAATATCAAGTCGAACGCACCATTGGCGGTACGGTGTTCACGCTTGCGGAGATTCCTCTGCCCGGCGGCGGCTCCATCCCACTCACCGTCGATGTCGCCACGCTGGTTGGCGCTCTGGGCGGTGGGTCGTAATGAGTATCCGCATGCGTCTGCGCGAGGAGCGCGCCCAAGCGACGGTGGAGATGGCAGTGGTTACGCCCGTTTTGCTGGTGCTGGCACTCATCGTGTACAACGTCATGATCTTTGCCAGCGCTGTCGCGCGCTTCGACCGCGTGGTGCCCGACATCGTGTTGGCGCACGCCGTGGCGTCGGAGGGGGAGGGCGACGAAAGCTCTGCCGATGCCTCGGCGACGGTTCAGACTCAAATTCTGAATGCCATGGAAGGCTATGACTTGCAGATCGAAGTGTCGAGCGAGCAAGGCGCGGAGGCATCGGATGGTGGCCTGCTCTCCCTATCCGGTACGTTTAGGACCTACACCTGCACCATGCACTATGAGCCGTGGCCGACTTCTCTCAGCATCGCTGGCGTTCCGCTGGGAGCGCCGACAACGTTGTCGCACGAGCGCGCGGTGACGGTCGATCCATGGCGTCCGGGGGTGGTTATGTGACCGCGGTCTCGTCCTACATCGCTTACGCGCGGGCACTCAACAGGCTGGGTTGGACGCCGGCCGAGTTTGCGGTGGCGGAGTCGTTCGTCGTGCGCCTGCTCGGCATGCTGGGACGGCGTCCGGTTGCCGCCAACGGCCTGCCGCTCGTCATGGCGTTTCCGCACTGTTCCTCGGTCCACACGTGTTTTATGGCCTATCCCATCGATATCGCCTTTATCGACCGCAACGGCAACATCCTCGCACGCTATGAAAACGTTCGTCCGTGGCGCATGTGCTCTCACCCGTGCGCCTGGGCCGTACTGGAACGTCCCTCAATCCTCGCCTCGCTCCCTGCCCTCCAACAAGTGCCGGCGTAAGAATTGGCGACAGCGGACTTTCGTCATACGAAATTGGGTAAGATGGAGGAGAAGATGCATGGATGTTGAGATCCATCCCAACGCTAAAAAGCACCTGACGGAAAAGCAGGTGCTTAGCGCCTGGCTTGCGGTTACTGAGTGCATTCGTCGCGAGTCGAAGGACGAGCCGCCGAGATGGCTTGCGATTGGATGGCGCCCAGACGGACGAAGCGTGGAGCTTGTCGCGGTCGAGCTTGTCCGTGGGTGGCTTATCATTCATGCCTTGTCTCCAGTCCAGAAGAAATTTTGGCAGAAGATTGACAGACTCGGCAAAGGGGTCGATGATGGGCAAGACGTATACGGCCGCTAATGGTCAGGTTGTAACGGATGAAATGATTGACGCGTGGTGCAAGTCGTACGAGCGCGGAGAGTTTCCGGATGGCGAACACACCGTTGGTGGGATTGTGCATGGACGGCCCCCACTCTCAGGTGAGGGGACGGCAACGCTGTCGGTCAAGATTCCTCTGGGAATGAAGGAGGCCATTCGTCGACGGGCGGCTGTCGAGGGGATGACGCCAAGTGAGTTTGCCCGTGCGGCTCTGAGTGAAAAACTTCTTGCTTCCGGCTGATGCCTCTGACGTGCCGATTTATAGAACCGAGACTGCGCTCAAAAACTTTTTTAAAATTCTCGGTTGACCGGAACGCGTCCTTGGTTATACTAATCAAGCCTTGAAACAAGGCACACCTCAAATGGCTGGGTAGCTCAGTTGGTAGAGCAGAGGACTGAAAATCCTCGTGTCAGGGGTTCGATTCCCTTCCCCGCCACCTTGAATTGACTAGGACCCCTGCAAAGGGGTCCTTTTCTTTTATGTAGTCCCCTGCGGAAAGCGCATCCCAGACATTCCTCCCGCTTTTGCGTCACTTTTCAGACCATTCGGTCGCCTGTCCGCACGCGCGGGTATACTCAAAACGATACTTTTCCTATGCAATACGATGCGGGCTCGACCTGCACGATCCGAAGGGGGCAGTGATGGAGAGGATACTCGGCGTTAATCTCTCTGGCTGGTTTATTCCCGAGCCTTGGGTGACCCCGTCGCTGTACGCGGCGACCGGTGCATCCAACGCGGCCGAGCTGCAGGAGGCCATGGGCACCGCCGCCTATAACGAGCGCATGCGTCGTCATTACGAGACGTTTGTGAGCGAGGATGATTTTCGCCGTATGGCGCAGATCGGCCTCAACGCCGTGCGCCTGCCGGTGCCTTGGTATGCCTTTGGCTCACAGGAGTCCGATGCCTCCTACATCTCGGTTGTCGACTACATCGACCGCGCGATTGAGTGGGCTGCCAAGTACAACATTCGCGTGCTGCTTGACCTGGCAACTGTGCCCGGTGGTCAGGGCGATTCCAACGATTCGCCCACCACGCCGGAGGCTGTTGCCGAGTGGCATTCGTCCACTAACGGCCGCCATGTCGCACTCGACGTGCTCGAGCGTTTGGCCGATCGCTACGGTGAGGCCGAGAGCCTGCTGGGCATTGAGCTGCTGGACACGCCGCAGATGAGCGTCCGCAAGAGCCTCTTTACCATGACGGATGGCATTCCGGCTCACTACCTGCGCAACTTCTATCGCGATGCTTACGAGCTCGTCCGTTCGTATATGCCCGAGGATAAAATCGTCGTCTTCTCGTCTTCGGGGTATCCCAGCGAGTGGAAGCATTTTATGCGCGGCACCAAGTACAAGAACGTCTACATGGACCTTCACCTGTACCATTACCGTGACGAGTATGCACTCGACATCACGAGCCCCCGCGGGCTGACGACGGCGATTTCGCGTAACAAGCGCGAGCTTAAAGAAGCGATTTCGACGGGGTTCCCCGTGCTGGTGGGCGAATGGTCGGGTGCGGCGATCTTTGCCAACTCGTCGGTTACGCCCGAGGGCCGCAATGCCTACGAGCGCGTGTTCATCGCCAATCAGCTGGCATCGTTTGCGCCGGCTGCCGGTTGGTTCTTCCAAACGTGGAAGACCGAGAAGCGCATTGCAGCATGGGATGCCCGCGCGGCGCTTGGTACGCTCGAGCGCGGCATGATTGAATAGGTTGATATGACGCAAAACAGCGCCCATACGGGCAAACTCTATGTGGTCGGCACACCCATCGGCAACTTGGGAGACCTGTCCCCGCGCGTTGGCGAGGCGTTTGCCGCCGCCGATGCCATCTGCTGCGAAGACACGCGTGTGACGTCAAAGCTGCTAATGCACCTGGGTATCTCCAAGCCGCTTGTCCGTTGCGACGAGAATGTGATCGCCAGCCGCGCCGCCGGCCTGGTCGACCGTCTGCTGGCGGGGGAAACCCTCGCCTTTGCCTCGGACGCCGGCATGCCGAGCGTGTCCGATCCCGGCCAGGCGCTGGTCGAGGCAGCGCGTGAGGCCGATGTGCCCGTCGAAGTTATCCCCGGGCCCTCTGCTTGCGTCACGGCGCTCGTTTCGTCCGGCATTCCCTGCGAGCATTTTTTCTTCGAGGGCTTTTTGGGCCGCAAGCACGGTGACCGCGTGCGCCGTCTGCAGCGCCTTGCCGTGGTGCCCGGCGCGCTCATCTTCTACGAGTCTCCACATCGCATCGTGGCGACGCTCGAGGCTGTGGCCGAGGTCTTTCCCCAGCGTGAGGTTGCCGTCTGCCGCGAACTCACCAAGCTACACGAGGAGGTCTTGCGTGGGCACGCCGCCCAGCTTGCCGAGGAGCTGCGTGCTCGTGGCGAGGTAATGGGCGAGATTGCGCTGGTCATCGCGCCGCCGAGTGAGGACGAGGAGGCCGGCATCGTGCCGGCTGGCGCTGCGGCGGCAGATCCCGACGAGGCCCTGCGCGAGGATATCCGCGCCGCGCTCGAGGAGGGGGAGCCCGCCTCTGCGGTGGCCAAGCGCCTGTCTCAGAAGTATTCGCGCCGCAAGCGCGATGTCTATGCCATGGTGCTCGATATGCAATAGATGGAGGATATCCAGCCCTTGCGCTAGAATCATCCCCTGTATGCAACGTTTTTCTGGAGGACTAACCCCATGGATCAAAGCAAGCCTTCGTTCTTTATCACGACGCCCATCTACTACGTCAACGCCGATCCGCACCTGGGCACGGCTTATTCCACCATCATCGCCGACGTCCAGGCTCGTTATCGCCGCTCTGCCGGCTACAACGTCAAGTTCCTGACCGGTATGGACGAGCATGGCGAGAAGGTCGCCGAGGCCGCAGCCAAGCACAACATGACGCCGCAGGAGTGGACCGACAGCCAGGCTCCGCACTTCAAGGAGTTGTGGAACAAGCTCGAGATCTCCAACGATGACTTCATCCGCACCACCGAGCCGCGCCAGCATCATGCCGTACAGTACCTGTGGGAGCGCATGAAGGAGTCCGGCTACCTGTATAAGGGCAGCTACGATGGTTGGTATTGCGTGCCCGACGAGACCTACTTCACCGATACGCAGGTCCAGAAGGGTGACGAGGAGTACGGCAGCGTCGGTCAGCACCTGTGCCCCGATTGCCACCGTCCGCTTGAGCGCGTGCAGGAGGAGTCTTACTTCTTTAAACTTTCCGTCTTCCAGGACAAGCTGCTCAAGCTCTATGACGAGCACCCCGACTTTGTTGAGCCTGCGTTCCGCATGAACGAGGTGCGCAGCTTTGTCGAGGGCGGCCTCAACGATCTTTCCGTGAGCCGCACGAGCTTTGACTGGGGCATTCAGGTTCCGTTTGATGAGGGCCACGTGACCTACGTGTGGTTCGACGCCCTGCTCAACTATATGACGGCTGTCGGCTACGGTGTCGACACCGACGAGGCCCGTGCCGAGCTGGCCTATCGCTGGCCCGCGCAGTTCCACATCGTGGGCAAGGACATCATCCGCTTCCACTGCGTCATTTGGCCCGCCATGCTCATGGCCATCGGCGAGGCCCTGCCCGAGCATGTCTTTGCCCACGGCTTCCTGACCGTGCGCAACGCCGAGACCGGCAAGGCCGAGAAGATGTCCAAGAGCCGCGGCAACGCCATCGCTCCGCAGGACGTCATCGACATGCTGGGTGTCGAGGGCTATCGCTATTACTTCATGACCGACGTGGTGCCCGGCACCGACGGCGCCATCAGCTTCGATCGCATGGAGCAGGTCTACAACGCCGACCTGGCCAACAGCTGGGGCAACCTTATCTCGCGTTCGCTCAACATGAGCGGCAAGTACTTTGACGGCTGCGCGCCCGCCAAGCCCGCATCGTTCGATGCGTTCGACAACCCGCTGGCAAAGATTGCCGATGGCCTGGTTGAGCGCTATATGGCCAAGATGGACGTGCTCGATTACGGTGGAGCCAAGGACGAGGTCATGGAGCTCATCCACGCCGCCAACCATTACATCGAGGACTCCGAGCCTTGGGCGCTTGCCAAGGACGAGGCCAAGGCTGACGAGCTCGCGTTTGTGATCTACAACCTGCTCGAAGCCATCCGCATCGCCGCCCACCTGCTGATGCCGCTCATGCCTCAGACTTCTGCCGAGGCTCTGCGCCGTCTGTCCTGCGAGGACGAGGCCGCAAGCGACGATCTCAAGGGTATTTGCGCTTGGGGTCTGCTTGCCGGCGGCGCTCCCGTCGAGAAGGGCGAGCCGCTGTTCCCGCGTCTGGGCTAAGACACCGCGCGCCATATCGGCAATTCGCAGTTTAGGTGTAAGGGCATGGCCGCAACGGTCCATGCCCTTTTGTTTCAAGACGTCGCCACCATGCTAAGGAGGCAACTATGACAACTTCGCCTTTGGCAAACCCCACGGCAACAAGGGAGCTGCTGGAGGAGTTTGGCCTTGCGACCAAGCATCGCCTGGGCCAGAACTTTCTAATCGACAACCATGTGATTGAGCGTATCTGCGAGCTTGCCGAGCTTGCAGGTGACGAGCGCGTACTCGAGGTGGGTCCGGGTGTTGGCACGCTCACGCTTGCGCTGCTGCAGGAGGCTGCGTGCGTCACGTCGATCGAGGCCGATCCCGAGCTCGAGCCGGTGCTCGATGCCCATGCTGCCGACTATGCCAACTTCCGCTTTATTATGGGCGATGCGCTCAAGGTGGGCCCGGAGCAGATTGAGCAGGCTGCTGGCGGCGAGCCCACGGTATTTGTCGCGAACTTGCCCTATAACGTGGCGGCGACGATCATTTTGCAATTTTTCCAGACGATGCCGGCGCTCAAGCGTGCCGTCGTCATGGTGCAAAAGGAGGTTGCCGATCGCATTGCCGCGACGCCGGGCAATAAGACCTATGGCGGCTATACGGCAAAGCTCGGCCTGTATACGCAGGTGGCGGGTCGCTTTGAGGTGCCGCCGCGCTGCTTTATGCCGGCGCCGCATGTGGACTCAGCCGTCGTGCGCATCGACCGCGTTGACGGCGTGGTGCCCGAGGGGCTCGATTGCGAGTTTGTGGCCCGCGTGATCGATGCCGCATTTGCTCAGCGTCGCAAGACTATCCGCAATTCCATGAGCGCCAACGGCTTTGCCAAGGACGTGCTCGATGCCGCCTTTGAGGTTTGCGGTATCGCGCCGACCACGCGAGCCGAGACACTCGATGTTGCCGACTTTGTCCGTCTGGCCCAGGAGCTCATCCATGATGCCTAATGCCGAACGTGTGACGTTTACCAAGAAAAAGAAAACGGTCGCCTGTCCGGAGCCCTTGGCGCCGCTCGCTGATACTCATGCGCACCTGCTTTCGTTTTGGGGCAAGGAAGTGCCCGAGACGCTCGTGCGCGCTAAAGCCGCGGGCGTCGACCTGTTGGTGACGATCTTCGACCCCATTGCCGATAAGCGCAGTGTGGCGGACTATAGCGACTGGCTAACGCGTGAGATTCTGCCAATGCAGAATATTCCGCAGATTAAATATCTTGCCGGCGTGCATCCGTATGGCGCGCCGGACTATACCGACGACGTTCACGCACAGGTCGTTGCCGCACTCGATGACCCCTTATGCGCCGGTATTGGCGAAATCGGCCTGGACTACCACATGGACTATGACGACGATATCGCGCCGGCGCCCCATAACGTGCAGATTGACTGCATGGCGCGCCAGCTCGAGCTTGCCGTGTGCCGTAACGTGCCGGTGGAGCTGCATCTGCGTCACGAGGACACGGACCAGGAGCGTACCTCGCACGTGGACGCCTACAACGTGCTTCGTGAGGTGGGCGTGCCCCAGGCCGGTTGTGTGCTGCACTGCTTTGGCGAGGACCGCGCCACGATGGAGCGCTTTGTGGGTTTGGGCTGCTATATCGCCTATGGCGGCGCGGCCACCTTTAAGCGCAACGATGACGTGCGCGAGGCATTTGCGGCGACCCCGCTCGATCGCATTTTGTTCGAGACGGATTGCCCGTATATGGCGCCGGAGCCCATTCGAGGTCTTGAGTGCGAGCCGGCAATGATTTCAATCACGGCAAACACGCTGGTCAACGACCGTGTCGATCGCACTGGTGAGGACGCCGAAACAATCGCGCAAGCCGCTTGGGAAAATGCTTGCAAACTTTTTCAAAAATAGTTCTTGCGTTCACGGTGGCGCTCCGTTATTCTAATTCCTGCACGCGGGCGTGGCGGAATTGGCAGACGCGTACGGTTCAGGTCCGTATGGGGGCAACCCCATGAAGGTTCAAGTCCTTTCGCCCGCACCATTGAATGAAAGAGCTCCCAGCAATGGGAGCTTTTTTGTTACGGGCCGTTTTTGGCAGATTTGACCTATCGATTTCGCGCGGTAGATGCCCCTGCGGTCAAAAAGTGGCAAATATGAGTACTGGCACGAAAATAGAGACATTTCACGAAACCATTTTTGCTCATTTTACGCAACAGATGTACGCTAATTTGACTCAATCATGAGACGAAATGAAGTAATTTCGATAGACTTCGGGTTCAAAGAGGCGATTTTGACCCAAATACGCTGTTACTAAACTGGTAACAGTACTCATATTTGGTCTTTTTTGACCACGGGTCCTCTTGTTGGTGTCACACAGCTGCTTCGTGCGGGTATCCTAGTCCCAACGTGTGCCTATCAGAGGAGAGACCATGCTGTTTTCCGGTATCATCGCCGCCCTTACCAGCCTTTTGATTCCCATCATCATCCTGTTGCTGCTGCTGCCCAGCGCCTGCTATGTCGTTGAACAGCAGCATGCTGTGATCATCGAACGCTTAGGCAAGTTCAACCGCATCGTCAACGCGGGCTTCCACATGAAGGTGCCCGTAGTCGACCGTAAAGCTGCCACGGTGAGCCTGCGCACGATGAAAAACGGTTTTGGTATCGACGTTAAGACTCAGGACAATGTGACTATCGGCCTCGAGGTCTCGGCTCAATATCACGTGAGCTATGACATGGGTGCTGGCCCGGCGGATTCGGGCATCTACAAGAGCTACTATATGCTGCAGGAGCCCGTCGACCAGATGCGTGACTTCATCACCGACGCCCTGCGCTCTTCGATTCCCGTCTACACACTCGATGAGGTCTTTGCCAAGAAGGATGACATCGCCAAGGATGTTAACGCTACCGTTTCCGAGCAGATGGCTGCCTACGGCTTCACCCTCGTGTCGACGCTCATTACCAAGATCGCACTGCCGACTGAGGTCGAGAACTCTATGAACGACATCAACGCCGCCCAGCGCAAGCGCGCTGCGGCACAGGAGCTCGCCGAGGCCGACCGCATCAAGCGCGTCACCGAGGCGACCGCCGAAGCCGAGGCCATGGAAAAGGCGGGCGAGGGCATCGCCAACCAGCGCAAGGCGATCGCTCTGGGCATTAAGGACTCGCTCGAGATTATCCAGGAGACAGGTGTTGGCAACGATGAGGCCAACCAACTGTTCATGTTTACGCAGTGGTCCGAGATGATGACGGAGTTTGCTCGCATGGGTAAAACCTCGACGGTCGTGCTGCCGAGCGACTTCTCGCAGTCGGCCTCTATGTTCGAGCAGATGCTGACCGCCGGCAAAGTTCAAAACGGTTCGAAGGAGTAGGCACGCGTGAAATACACCGTCGTTTGTGTTGGCAAGCTCAAAGAGCGCTTTTGGAAGGACGCGTGTGCCGAGTACACCAAGCGCCTGGGCGCCTATGCCAAGGTGGATATCCGCGAGGTGGCCGATATCGACCCTGCCAAGGCGGGCGGCGTGGATGCCGCGCGTGACAAGGAGGGGGCGGCGATTCTTGCTGCCTTGCCGTCTCGAGCGCATGTGATCCTGCTGGCTATCGAGGGCAAGGAGCGTTCGAGTGAGGAGCTCTCGGCGAGGCTCGACGATCTTATGCTGCGAGGCAGTAGCGACATTGCCTTTGTAATCGGCGGTTCGGACGGCGTGAGCGATGACGTGCGCGCACGAGCCGACGAGATGCTCAGCTTTGGACGTATTACCTTGCCGCATAACCTGGCGCGTGTAGTGCTGCTAGAGCAGATTTACCGTGCCTGCAAGATCAGCCGTGGCGAGCCGTATCACAAATAGGTCGGCAATACGAAACAGTGACGTGGGACAATACCTTTCGTTTTGAGGAATGTGTCTGAGAGGACTATGTGATATGAAGATCGGATTTGTCGGTTTTGGCAATATGGCGAGCGCCATGGCCGATGGCTGGATTGCCGCCGGTGTGACTGCGAGCGACATGTGCGCCTGCGCGGGCCGCTACGACGCCTTGGTTGAGCGCTGCGAGGCGCGTGGGATGGTCGCCTGCCATGATGCGGCGGAGGTTGTCGCCGCATCTGATATCGTGGTTGCTGCGGTCAAGCCGTACATGATCGAGAAGGTCTTCGCTCCGCTCAAGGACATTCTTGCCGACAAGGTTGTCCTTTCGGTCGCCTGGACTTGGGACAGCGCCAAGTGGGAACAGGTCCTGCCGGGTGTCGCGCACATCTCGACGGTGCCCAACACGCCGGTTTCAGTGGGCGAGGGCGTTATCGCCTGCGAGAAGTCCTCTACGCTCAACGACGAGCAACGTGCTGTTGTGCTCGACCTGCTCGGTAAGCTTGGCGCCGTCGTCGAGCTCGACACGAGCCTGCTGTTTGTGGGCGGTACCGTGGGCGGTTGCGCACCGGCATTTGTCGCCATGGCGATTGAGGCCTTGGGCGATGCGGCCGTCAAGCACGGTATCCCGCGCGCCGATGCCTACCGCATCGTGAGCCAGATGGTGCTGGGTACGGCAAAACTGCAGCTTGTAGGCGGCCAGCATCCTGCGGCGATGAAGGATGCCGTATGCTCGCCCGGCGGCGCCACCATCAAGGGCGTCGTCGCGCTCGAGGACGCCGGCATGCGCAGCGCCCTGGTCAAGGCCATCGACGCCACCCTCCAGTAAACCTGCCATTTAGGGACAGGTTTATTTTGGCAGGTTTTTCCTGCGGTTTTGTCCTTTTAGCGAAAAGCGCCCCGCAACTGGCTCAATTCCAGTTGCGGGGCGCTTGCGTTTGCCCAGATAAAACCGACCATAATAAACCTGTCCCTTTTTGGTCGGTTAGTCCCAGAAGCCGTCTTCTTCGTCCTCGGATTTGGGGCCGCGGTCGACATACATCTTATGGGTGCGCTTCTCCATTACAAAGGCAAGAATCGCAAACAGCAGGATGCCGCCGGCGAAAAGGATGGCAAAACCGGTGCGGGTGCCAAACAAAAAGGAAAAAACTGCGTCCATTGGGTGCCTTCTTGCGTAGTTGAGTTGGGTCGTAAACGCTCATAAGTATATACTTGCCCATACATGTACAAGGTTGCAACCTAAATGGAATGTATATCGCCGGAGGATCTAATGCTTGATATCAAGTTTGTTCGCGAGAACCCCGATGCCATCGATGTCGCCATGGCTAACCGCCAGACATCTTGGGATCGCGAGAAGTTCTTTGAGCTCGACGACGAGCGCCGTGCCGTCATCACCGAGGTCGAGGAGCTCCAGGCTACGCGCAACGCCGAGTCCAAGAAGATCGGCGCCCTGATGAAGGAGGGCAAGAAGGACGAGGCAGAGGCCGCCAAGGAGGCCGTGCGCGCCGTCAACGAGAAGATTGACGGTCTGGCCGAGCGCCGAGGCGCTCTCGAGCAGGAGCAGTATGACTTCATGGCTCACCTGCCCAACATCCCTTGTGAGGCCACGCCGTACGGCAAGGACGAGGACGAGAACATTGAGCGCCGTCGTTGGGGCACCCCGCGCGAGTTCGACTTCGACTTTAAGCCGCACTGGGATCTGGGCACCGATCTGGACATCCTCGACTTCGAGCGCGGCAACAAGCTCTCCGGCAGCCGTTTTACCGTTCTCGGTGGCGCCGGCGCCCGTCTTGAGCGCGCCCTCATCAACTTCTTCTTGGACACGCACACGAGTCGTGGCTTCAAGGAGTGGTGGCCGCCCATCGTCGTCAAGCGTCAGACCATGTTCGGTACGGGGCAGCTGCCCAAGTTCGAGGACGACGCTTATCACGTCTCGGGCGACAACTTCCTGATCCCTACCGCCGAGGTTGTGCTCACCAACCTGCACGCCGGCGAGGTTCTCGACGCCGACACCCTGCCGCGCCGCTACACCGCCTTCACCCCCTGCTTTCGCGAGGAGGCCGGTTCCGCCGGTCGCGACACCCGCGGCATCATCCGTCAGCACGAGTTCGACAAGGTCGAGATGGTCAAGTTCGCTAAGCCGGAGGAGTCCGACGAGGAGCTCGAGAGCATGACCGCCGAGGCCGAGTACCTGCTGCAGCAGCTGGGCCTTCCGTATCGCGTGATTAGCCTGTGCACCGGCGACTTGGGCTTCTCTGCCCGTCAGACCTACGACGTCGAGGTCTGGCTGCCGAGCTACAACGCCTACAAGGAGATCAGCTCCTGCTCCAACTGCGGTGACTTCCAGGCTCGCCGCGCCAACATCAAGTATCGTGACCCCGAGAACTTCAAGGGTTCGCGCTACCTGCACACTCTCAACGGTTCCGGCCTGCCGGCCGGCCGCACCATGGCCGCCATTCTGGAGAACTACCAGAACGCCGACGGCACCATTACGATCCCCGAGGTTCTGCGTCCTTACATGGGCGGTCTCGAGAAGATCGAGCCGGTCGCGTAACTTGGCTGCATAGGGGATATGCAAGGGCGCTCCTTCGGGGGCGCCCTATTTCGTGCGCAGGTCCATACCATGCCGTGCGGACAGCTCAATAGAAAACACACGAACAACTGTTCTGTATACAGCCATCTACCTGCTATGCTTTTGCTAAATAAGAGCGAGAGAAAGGGGACGCGATGGAGCTGTTTGATGATCGGGTGGTTTTGTTTGAGAGCGACGAGGGCGGGGAGTACCTGCTTGTAACGTGTGAGCCGTCTGGCATGGGTGGCCTGGTGGTTCGACAGACGAGCGAGGGTCCGTTGACCCAATGGTGCTTTGAGGAGTCGCCGCATGTGGTCGAGACCTTTGTGACGCATGAGGGACTTGTGGCCCTGGAGCATTTCTATGGGGTCCGGACATCTAACCAGGCTGCGCGCATGCTGAGCATCTCGTTTGCCGATTATGATTGTGCCCAGCGGGTGAGATCGCTCCTGAGGGAACTTGATGCTAAGTTTGACGTGATCGAAAAGCCAATCGATCGTACGGGGAACGGTGGTATATGCGGAGCAGCGTGACAAAACTGCGTTCCACAAAAAAGTTTGAGATTGTGCTTGACTCCAATAAGCTAAAGTGGTTTTATATGTCTTGCGCTGCGGCGTTACCTCAGCTGGATAGAGGGTCTGACTACGAATCAGAACGTCATAGGTTCGAATCCTATACGCCGCACCAATTGAAATTGAAAGCCTCCGGTGACGGGGGCTTTTCTTTTAGGCGGACGCCGCATGGATTCGAACCTCGGTCGAGGCGCGAGCGTCTTAATCATCATTTCGTAAAATTTTTCCAAATTGTCGCTTGACCCATCGAGGGGTCACGTGCATAATAATCCGTGCGTTGCGGCGTTACCTCAGCTGGATAGAGGGTCTGACTACGAATCAGAACGTCATAGG